>Ga0081539_10000275_pt1 | contig 117185 bp, 93 predicted proteins | sample TabmetS4T2R2_FD_71023 | JGI IMG/M metagenome (GOLD analysis project Ga0081539, IMG submission 71023) | Tabebuia heterophylla rhizosphere microbial communities from the University of Puerto Rico - S4T2R2 | ecosystem: Host-associated > Plants > Roots > Rhizosphere ... | reverse complement strand
GGCGAGATCGCCGTCCTGACCAAAGACGCCGTGCGCGTCACGGACTTCGAGGGCAACATCCGCGAGCCGCAGCAGCAGCGCATCACCTGGGACCCGATCATGGCCGAGAAGGGCGGGTTCAAGCACTTCATGCTCAAAGAGATTTACGAGCAGCCGCGGGCGGTGCGCGACACCGTGCAGGGGCGCGTCTCGCTGGACACGGGGCGCGTCTATCTCGACCAGATGAACATCACCGAGGCGGAGTTCAAATCGTTCGACCGCGTGATGATCGCCGCCTGCGGCACAAGCTGGCACGCCGGACTGGCGGGCAAGTACATGATCGAGCAGTTCGCGCGCGTGCCCGTCGAGGTTGACTACGCCTCGGAGTTCCGCTACCGCGACCCCGTCATTAACGAGCGGACGCTGCTCGTCGTCATCTCGCAGTCGGGCGAGACGGCCGACACCATCGCGGCTTTGCGCGAGGCGAAGGAGCGCGGCGCGCGCATCCTCGCCGTCTGCAACGTCCAAGGCTCGATGATCACGCGCGAGGCAGACGGCACGATTTTGACGCACGCCGGCCCTGAGATCGGCGTCGCCTCGACGAAGGCGTTCACGGCGCAGATGGTCGCGCTCTACCTCTTCGCGCTCTACTACGGCCAACTGCGCGGCACGCTCAGCCAGGCAGAGGCGCGATACCACGCGCAGGAGTTGGCCGAGCTGCCCGTCAAGATCGAGCACCTGCTGAGCGAGTCGGACGAGTTGGAAGAACTGGCCAAGGAGTTCCACCGCTCGCAGGACTTCCTGTATCTGGGCCGCGGCATCAACTTCACGGTCGCGCTCGAAGGCGCGCTCAAATTGAAAGAGATTTCCTACATCCACGCCGAAGGCTACCCGGCCGGCGAGATGAAGCACGGGCCGAACGCGCTGATTGACGAGCGCCTGCCCGTCGTCGTCGTCAACACACGCGAGTCGGGCAACGAGGCGTCCGAGTTGCGCTACGAGAAGACGCACTCGAACATCGTCGAGGTCAAGGCCCGCGAAGGCGTCGTCATCTCCGTACTGACCGAAGGCGACGAGTTGTCGGCGAAAGTCTCCGACCGCATCATCACCGTCCCCCCGTCGAGCGACCTGCTCGCGCCCATCCTTTCAGTCATCCCGCTGCAACTGCTCGCTTACCACATCGCTGTCAGAAGAGGCTGCGACGTGGATCAGCCGCGCAACCTGGCTAAGTCCGTGACCGTCGAGTGACGACGCACTTGCGCTGTAAGGTCTGCGACTCTTTTGTGTTGACAAGCATGCGCGCCGCGCATATTGTGCCTGCGTTTGACCCGCGTTTCGTCGCTGGCGAAGTTCTGACGCTCGCCAGCCCCACGTACCATCCTGACGCATGGACAACAAAGGAGACTAATCCTCATGGCAACAAAGAAAGCTGCGACCAAGGGCGGGAAGAAAGCAGGAGGCGCGAAGAAAGGTGCGGCGGCCAAGAAAGGCGCGGCCAAGAAGGGCGCGGCGGCTAAGAAGGGCGGCGCGGCCGCGAAGGCGAGCGCCGGCAAGTGCGGCCACTGGCGGGCGGTGCAGGACAACATGCCGCCGGGGCCGTCGCGGCTGCACGTCACCGGCAAATGTACTTTCCCGACGCACGGCTACAAGGTCACGCTCAAGGAGGCCGTGCCGCAGGGCATCAATCCGCGCATTCTCCTGTTGCGGAAGACCGTGACCCCGCCCACGGGGCCCGTCATCCAGATTCCGCAGACGATTGACGTGCGCTTCGATAAAAAGAAGGCGACAATCAAGTACACGAACGTCACCATCCTGCCCGACGGGACAACCATTAAGGTGCAACAGGTCTCCTGAAGCCGCACCAGCGCGCCTTAAACGACAGACGCCGGGCCTGCGACACCCCGGCGTCTGTCGCTTTTCGTGCGCCGATTATCACTACGCCGGGGCGGCCAATCTGTTCACGGCGCTGTTTTCCTGTAGAATAGGGCGCAGGAGTTCACTCACCGATGACTAACGAAGAAATGCAGCGCGTGATGGAGTTCATCCTCGAACAGCAAGCGCAATTTACAACCGACCTACAACGCCTAACTGAGAATCAGGCGCAGATGGGACAGTTTCAGGCGCATCTGGCCAACGTCATGCTGGAACTGGTCGAAGCGCACACCCGTACCGAGAACCACGTAGCGACCTTGGCGGAAGCATTGACGCTGACTAATGAGCGGCTAGCCGAGTTGGCTGATTCACTGGCCCACACGGATCAAAAGCTGGACGCCCTGATTGACATCGTGCGCGAAGGGCGCAACGGTAAATCATAGCTCGCGGATCAGCCCCGCTAATCTCAACGATTATGCCGCGGCCGGCGCGCGCGCCCTTGCGCACCGGCCGCGTTCGGTTTTATCCTCTGTCCTACGCACCCCTTAAGTTCCCCTTTCACCTGAGCTAGTTCCCTTGCGGCGGCGCACTTTCAGCGGCCACGGTGGTTTCGCGCGGGCGGGAGGGCCCGACAGTACGGAGGGGAGATGAGCAGAAACAGACGCACCATCTGCGCGGCACTCTTGTGCGTGCTTTGCGTTGGGCAGTTGGGCTTGCCCGCCGCCGCGCAACGTCGCCGGCCCGTAGCGCCCGCGCGCAGGACAACCACACGGCGCACGACGCCGGCCAAGCCCGCCGCGTCCGCCACGTCCGCCGCCGACGCGCGGCTCACGGGCGTCTATCAACTCGACCCCGCCATGAGCGACGACCCGCAGGAGGCTGCGGAGCGCGCCGCCGCGGGGCTGCCGTTCGGCGAGCGCCAGCGCGTGCTCGACAGGCTGTTGCCGCGCCTCACGTCGCCCACGCAGTTGACCTTGCAGCGGCGCGGGCGCGTCATAGACATCGCCTCGACGCGCGCGCCGCGCATCACGTTCGACGCCGACGGGCAGACACACACCGAACGCGCCGCCGACGGGCACACCGTCCGCACGCGCGCCGCGCTCACCGGCGAAAGCCTTGAGATCAGCTCGCGCGGCAGCGCGGACGACGAGTTCAGCGTCACGTTCGCGCCGCAGGAGCAGGGGCAGCGCCTGCGCGTCACGCGCCGCATCTTCGACGCACAACTGCGCCAGCCCGTCCTCGTCGAGAGCGTCTATGACAAGACCTCCGGCGTCGCGCGCTTCGACATCTACGGGCAGCCCGAAGCCGCCCCGACGACCGCGCGCAACCAGCCGCGCAACACGCCACGCGACCAACCGCCGCCCGCGACCGCCCGCAGCCGGCCGCAGCAGCAGCAACCGCCCGTCATGCGCCCGCGCGCCCCGCAGCCCGCGCCGCCCGTCAACACCAACACCGTCTTCACCGTCGGGCGCAACACGCAGTTCGTCGCCGTCTTGAACGACGATCTTAGCACCACCGCGACGCGCCCCGGCGATCCGTTTACGATGACCGTGCGCGAGCCGGCGCAGTTCGCGGGCGCGACGCTCGCGGGCACGGTCGCGCGCGTCGAGCGCGGCGGGCGCATCCAGGGCCGCGCCGAACTGGCGTTGACCTTCGAGCGCATAACCCTGACCGACGGGCGCACGGCCGACTTCGCCGGAACGGTCGAAGAGGTGCGCCCGACGAACGGCGAGGCGGCGCGGGTTGACCCGGAGGGCGGCGGCGAGGTGCAGGGGCGCGGCAGTCAGACCAACCGCACGGTCGAGCGCGCCGCCATCGGCGCGGCCGTGGGCGCGATCATCGGCGCGATTGCCAACGGCGGCAAGGGCGCGGCCATCGGCGCGGCCATCGGCGCGGGCGCGGGCGCAGGCTCCGTCTACATACAGGGGCGCGATGATCTAGAGTTGCCGCGCGGCACGGAGGTCATCCTGCGCGGGAACACGACCAACCAGTAAGGCGAACGACGAGCGAAAGACGCCCGCCGCAACTTGACAGGCGGCGGGCGCAGCCTTTAGTGTGTCGTTTCTTTCGTTCGCGGACGGCGGAATCTCACAGAGCCAGTCTCATGTGAAGTACCAATAACCAACCAATACGAAGGAATCTCTCACGCCCCTACAATCGTCGGAGAGTTGTGTCTGCTAGGCCGAGACGCGACGACCCTTTAATGCCCTCTACCCCGCAAAAAGGAGACACCTTATGCACATGAAGCGAAACGCACCGCGCGCGGCGCGGCTCGTCGCCCTCGCCTGCCTGCTGCTGTTGGGCTGCGGCGCGGCGTTCGGGCAGGACGCGCCCGCCGCGGCCGCGGCGGATCAGGAGTTTACCGTGACCGAGTTATTGAGACTGCCCGGCAAGGTCGTGGCCCGCGGCAGCAACACGACGCCTAGGGGGTTGTTCAAGCTGCGCTCGTACCGCGTCGAAGAGGTGACGCTGCCGCACGTCGCGGAGGTCGAGCTGCGCGGGCAGCGCCTCGCCGTCACAAAGGCTTTCCGCGTGACCGTCACGGGCGGGCCGTTCGCCGTGCGCGCGCTGCCGCCCGTCATCTGGCTCGACGACGTGGCGCTCGGCTACGGCGTCGAGAGCGAAGACCTGGACGAGATCACCGTCGTCACCTACGACGAGGCGGCGCTGCGCGATGGCGCGAGCGTGTACCTCTCCTACGGCGACAAGGAGAACAAGAAGGAGCGCACGGCGCTGCCTGAGAAGCTGAAGCTCGACACGAAAGGAGTCCAACCCTAATGCGTAAGTTCCTCTCCACCGCGATCCTCGCGCTCGTCTGCACGCTGACCGCCGCGGTCGCCGTCACGGCGCAGACGCCCGACCCCGGCACGACCGGCCCCTACGCCGTCACGCGCGAAGAGTACGACTACGGCAACCTGGCCTTTCAGCCGAGCAACTTCCCTTCGGCCGTCGAGTTGAAGGCTTCCGTCCACCACCCGACCGACATGACGGGCGGGCCGTTCCCGCTCATCGTCTTCCTGCACGGCCGGCACGCCACCTGCTACCGCGGCTCGACCGCCTCCCTGCGCTGGCCCTGCCTGAGCAACCAGACGGCCATCCCCAGCTACCAGGGCTACGACTACGTCGCGCAGGTGCTCGCCAGCAACGGCTACATCGTCGTCTCCGTCAGCGCCAACGGCATCAACGCCTTCGACAACAACGTGAACGACCTCGGCATGCAGGCGCGCGCGGAGTTGATGCAGCGCCACCTCGATCAGTGGCGTACCTTCAACACGACGGGCGCTGCGCCCTTCGGCACGAAGTTCGTCGGCAAGATTGATCTCACGCGCGTCGGCACGATGGGCCACTCGCGCGGCGGCGAGGGCGTCGTCAAGCACTACGTCTATAACGCCAGCCTCGGCTCGCCTTACACGATCAAGGCGATCTTCCCGCTCGCACCCGTTGACTTCAACCGCCCCGTCGTCAACAACGCCGCGCTCGGCGTCATCCTGCCCTACTGCGACGGCGACGTGAGCGACAACCAGGGCGTGCACTTCTTCGACGACGCGCGCTACAACGTCGCGGGCGACACTGGCGCGAAGCACACCATCCAGGTGATGGGCGCGAATCACAACTACTACAACACCATCTGGACGCCGGGCATGTTCGCGGCGGGCACGGCCGACGACTGGACTTCGGGCGTCAGCGGCGGCTCGGCCGATCCGCAGTGCGGCACAGGCACGGGCAATCACCGCCTGACCAGCGCGCAGCAGCGCGGGACTGGTCTCGCCTACCTGTCGGCCTTCTTCCGCGTGTACGTCGGCGGCGAGACGCAGTTCACGCCGATCCTGACGGCCGCCGCGCCGCCGCCCGCGTCGGCGCAGACGACCGACCTGCACGTCTCCTATCATGCGCCCGACGCGGCGACCAAGCGGCTCGACGTGAACCGCCTGCTCACCGCCACCAACCTGACGACCAACACGCTCGGCGGCGCGACGACGCAGACGGGACTCACCCCGCACGATCTGTGCGGCGGCAACTCGCCCGAGCCGCAGCACTGCCTGTCGGCGACGCAGTCCACCAGCCGCCAGCCGCACACCGTGCCGAGCGCGCGCTCTTCGCTGCGCGGCCTCAGCCAACTGCGCACCGGCTGGAACGCGAACGGCGCGACCTACTCGAACGATCTGCCGCTCGGCTCGCGCGACGTGAGCGGCTTCCAGACCTTGCAGTTCCGCGCCAGCGTCAACTTCGACGACACGCGCAACGCGAAAGCGCCGCAGAACTTCACGGTCGTGCTCACAGACGGCACGGGCGCGCAGGCGTCCGTGCGCGTCGGCGACGTGTCGGACGTGCTCTTCTACCCGCCGGGCACGACCGGCCCCGTGCCGAAAGTGCTGCTGAACATGGCGCGCATCCCGCTCACCTCGTTCACCGGCGTCAACCTGACGGACATACGCACCATCCAGTTCCGCTTCGACCAGACTACGCAGGGCGCGCTCCTGATCACCGATCTCGCGTTCGCCTCCGCGCCGTAGCGAGCGGCACACGCTCGTTCCGCTATGCCGATGGCCGCCGGGGCAGGTTCGTTCCGGCGGCCATAGCTTTACGATTACGAACCAGGTAAAGGCGCATCACTCGTTGCCCGCCTTTCGTGTACAATATGCGCCGCGGAGGACTCACCACCATGACGAACGAAGAAATAGAGCGCGCGATAGAATTCATCCTGGCGCAACAAGCTCAGTTTGCCGCCAACCAGCAACAACTCCAGGAGGGACATAAGCAATTACAGGAAGGGCACAGGCAGCTACAGGAAGGGCACAGGCAGCTACAGGAGGCGCAGGCACGGACAGAGCAGATGGTGGCGCACTTAACCGAGGTGATGCGCGCAGTAGTAGATGAGCAAGCGCGCGTTAGAGATGAGCAGGCGCGTATTAGGGATGAGCAAGCGCGCGTTGATGCCCGCCTCGCAGAGTCAGCGGCGCGGGTGGACGAGAAATTCGCGGCCATGGCCGACTCCATCGCGCACACGGATCAGAAGCTCGACGCGCTCATAGACATCGTGCGCGAAGGGCGCAACGGTAAGGGTTAAATTTGTAGTCGGCGCTAGTCCGCTTAATCCCCTTCTTGCGGGCGCGGGTTGTCCTCACTCCACAGCACGGTGTAACGCCTCCCGTTCCCGTCAACTTTGACGATCCCTAGTCCGTCGCCACCCGCAATCGGAAACCAAACACCGAAATCATAGTAGCCGTACCCGATGGTGTAATACTCCATCAGCCAATCCGGGGGCGGGTGCTGGTGGATGCGGTGGCAGTAAGGACAAGAGAAGTGCCGCCTGTCCTTGTGCAGGTGGACGGTCGCGGTCTGCGGAAATACGACGCTCGGCGAGAACATCTTGTATCCAGCCCAACAGTGCAGGTGACGACGGGCGGCACTGTCTGTTATCTTGCCGCCGCGCTCTTTCAATTACAGGCAACGGCCACATGCGTAGCTCACCCTCACTAACTGAGTGATGGGCGTCGCCACGAAGCAGAGACCTTCTACTTTCCTGGTGACGACAAGCTGCGAAGAGATACTACTCCAATTTTGGAGCAGTGGCAACAAACATTTAACGGCTGCCCCGTCAGGAGGAATTTCCTGATGGGCCGTGCCGCGCGCCTCAAGCCCGAACGACTGCCTGAGAAGCTGGCTCAAATCCGGCTCGCGCTCGGACTGTCACAGAGTCAGATCGTAAAGTACCTTGATCTTGACGACGTGATCTATCCGAACAACATATCGGGTTACGAGACGGGAGAGCGCGAACCGCCTCTGCCGATCCTGCTGCGCTATGCGCGCGCGGCGAACGTGTATCTGGAAGCCATCGTTGATGACGAGTTAGACCTGCCCGACAAATTGCCAAGCGCGACGAAAAGCGAAGGCGTTCGGCGGGCCGGAGTTGCCCGCAAGCGGGTGAGACGTTGAAGCAGACCTCTGACGTAGACGCCCTCGCCCGCCTCCTCGCCCTGAACCGCCAGCGTGCCGCCTGACGCTGGGAGCGCGGGCGTCCCGCCCGCCTTGAGCGCGAAAGCGCGAACAGAAGTTTTGCTTCCATTCAAGGTTGAGGGTAGTGTGCCCGTTTGTTCGCGCCTTGCGGCGCTCAAGGCGGGCGGGACGCCCGCGCTCCCAGCAAGGGCGTGCTTGGCTACGGCGGGAGGCTAAGGCCATGACTGTGGAAATTGGCTGCTGGACGCCCGACCTCCCCGACGACGAAATCCTTGCGCGCCTACTCGCGCTCAACCACCAGTGCGCCGCGGTCTGAACCGGCCAGGAGACAGAAATGATGTCCGGTGCGATCAGAACTCTGCTCGTGTTGTTATGCGCCGTCGGCTGCGCGCAAGCCGTCGCGGCGCAGGATGGCCGGGGCAGTTCGTCTTCGTTCGACAAGTTAGTGGATGTCGGCGGCGGGCGCAGGCTGCACATCAACTGCGCGGGGCTGAACGTAGCGGGCAGCCCCACCGTCTTGTTGGAAGCGGGCGCGGGGGCCACCGCGTCAACCTGGGATAAGGTGCAGCCCGAAGTGGCGAAATTCGCCCGCGTCTGCGCCTACGACCGCGCGAACCTCGGCGGCAGCGACCGCGTCAACGCGCCCCGCACCATTGTGGCTGTCACGGAAGACCTGCACGCGCTGCTGGCAGGCGCGAACGTGCCCGGCCCTTACGTCCTGGTCGGACACTCGCTGGGCGGCATACTGGTCAGACTCTACGCCAGCTATTACCCGGCGGAGGTCGCCGGCATGGTGCTCGTTGACTCCGCGCACGAGGACGAACCCGACCGCGCGCTGACCTTGATCCCGCGCGCGACGCTGAAGGAGATGTTGCGGCAGGCCCAGCCGGGCGACCTCACGGTTCGGAGCGCAGACCAGATTGATAGTTGCTCGATCAGGCAACTGATGGACGCGCTGGACTGGCGCAGCAACATCCCGCTCGTCGTGCTAACGCAGGGGCTGCCTTACGGCCCCGATATGGTCGCAGTCCCCTCCACCGCGCCCCAGGCCTACCGACTCCATCTGGCCCTACAACGCGACCTCGTGCGCCGCTCCCCCCGCGGCCGCCAGATCATCGCCACCCGGAGCGGCCACCTCATCCAACAAGACCAGCCGGAGTTGGTCATAGACGCCATCCGCCAGGTCGTGCGAGAAGTTAAGACCACGAAAGGTAACGGGCGGTAGCCGAAGAACGCCCCTCACGCCGCGGGCGCGCACATGACGCTGGGAGCGCGGGCGTCCCGCCCGCCTAGCGTGCGTAAGCACGCTCAATAGAATTTGTTCTCTCTCAGGCTAGAGCTTCAGCGCAACGCTTTATTCGCGCTTTCGCGCTCACGGCGGGCGCGCGCGCCCGCGCTCCCAGCAAAAGGGCCGGCGTTTCTGTTATAGTTAATGGGTGCTTTCGCCGGAGACACTGTTACAGGAGCGTTACCGCGTCGTGCGCCCGTTGGGGCAGGGCGGGATGGGGGCAGTGTATGAGGCGTTGGACGAGCGTTTGCACCGGACGGTGGCGCTGAAGGAGACGCTGGTCGAGACGGAGGAGTTGCGGCGGGCGTTCGCGCGCGAGGCGCGGCTGCTGGCGAACCTGAACCACCCGGCGCTGCCGAAGGTGATCGATCATTTCAGCGAGGGCGCGGGGCAGTATCTCGTGATGGAGTTCATTGCGGGCGCAGACCTCGCGCAAATGCTCGCGGAGCGCGGGCGGCCGTTCCCGGTCGAGACGGTCATGGCGTGGGCGGACGAGTTGCTCGACGCGCTCGAATACCTGCACGGGCACGAGCCGCCCATCATCCACCGCGACATCAAGCCGGCGAATTTGAAGCTGACGCCGAAGGGGCGCATCATCCTGCTCGACTTCGGGCTGGCGAAGGGCACGGCCGGGCAGATGACGCGCGCCGCGCAGAGCGTGAGCGTGCTCGGCTACACGCCCAACTACGCCGCGCTCGAACAGATACAGGGCGAGCGCACCAGCCCGCGCTCAGACCTCTACTCGCTCGCCGCCACGCTCTACAACCTGCTCACCGGCTACACGCCCGTTGACGCCTTGAAGCGCGCGACCGAAGTCCTGCACGACGAGGCCGACCCGCTCCGCCCGGTCGGCGAGCTTAACCCGGAGGTGTCGCTCGCGGTCGCCAACGTGCTGATGCGCGCGCTGGCGCTTAAGCCTTCGCTGCGGCTCGCCAGCGCCGCCGAGATGCGCGAGGCTTTGCGCCGCGCGCAGATGCAGACGCCCGCGCCCATCACGCGCGCCGACGAAGAGGCGACGGTCGCGGGCGCGCTCGGCGCGACTTTCCACAGCGCACCGACGCAGGCGTCCGAGCGCGAGACGATCCTGCTGCCGCAGCCCGACACGAAAGAGCCGCCAGCGCGGCGCACGCAGGAGCACGAGACCGTCACGGTCGTCGCGCCGCAGACGCGCCCACAGCGCAGTCGCCGCTCGGTCTATGCGCTCGCCGCACTCCTCGGCGCGCTCGTCGTCGCGGGCGGACTCTTCGCCTACCAAGTGCGCATGGACGCGACACGGCAACAGCAGTCACCGCCGCTCGCGCAGCCGGCGACAGCGCAGACCGACGCGCAGCCCACGCAGAATCCGCAGCCCGCGCCGCCACCCGCAGTCACGCAGCCCACGCCCGCCGCCGCCGCGCACACCACACCGACGCCGGACGTGACGGCGAAAGAGCGTGCGCGGCTAGAGCAACAGCAGCGTGCGGAGCAGCAGCGCGCCGAGGAGGAGCGCCGCGCCGCCGAAGCGGAGCAGCGCGCCGCCGAAGCCGAGGCCGCGCGCGAGAGCGGGCAGGCGGGCGCGCGTGGCCTAGCGGCCGGCAACGCGCCGCTCGACGCGAAACAACTTCAGGCCCTGCGCGCCGAGGCCGAACGTCTGCGCGCGCAGTTTCAGGCCGCCGAGAACGAATACCGACAGGCGCGGCTCGCGCTCACCAACGCGCAGCGCGACATGCGCCGCGCGCAAGAACTCTTCCGCGCGGGGCAAGGCAGCGAGGCAGACGTTAGCGCCGCCGGCCAGCGCGTTAGCGCCGCCGCCGAGGCACTCGCGCCCGTGCAGATGAAGTACCAGATGCAGCGCACCATCATGCGCGACGTGCAGAAGCGGCTCGAACGCATGAGCGGCACGCCGCCGCCGCAAGTTCCCCCGCGCCGCACTACCGTCGCCCCGCCCGCCCCGCCGCCGCGCGTGCCCTGACAAAAGCCCGCCGCCCGGCCCCAGACAAGTTATGCCCTACACAGTGTTCGTGGACGATAACGCGCACTACATGGACGAGTCCGAGCGTTACAAGCTCGGCGAGTACGAGACGGCCACCGTCGCCGTCGCAGCCGCGCGCCGGCTCGTTGACGACGACCTAGCCTCGCTCTACACGCCCGGCATGAGCGCCGACGACCTCTACCGCCACTACACCGCCTTCGGCGTTGACCCTTTCGTCGTCCCCGCCGACGACGACAGCGCCTTCTCCGCCTGGGCCTACGCCCGCACACGCTGCGACGAGATTTGCCAGCAGACGCCCCAAAGCGATTAACGGACGACGTGACCGCGCGCGCCGATGCCGGGAGCGCGGGCGCGCGCGCCCGCCTTGAGCGCGCCAGCGCGAAGAAAAGGATGCGCTTTCACTCACGCTTGGATTAAAACGAAACCTGTGAGCGTGCTGGCAGCACGCTTGGCGGGCGCGCGCGCCCGCGCTCCCAGCAAAGCGTTGTGTTGTGTGGTAGAGCCAACCGCAAGCCGCTCTGAAGTAGAGTCGGCCACCAAGCCGCTAAGCGCTGGGCGCGGGGACGACGGCGGGCTGCGGGATTTCTATGTGGAAGGCCGGGTCGCTGTTGCCGGGCGTTAGGAATTTGCTGACCGTGCCTTTGGCCTTCGCGGCGTTGACCGCTTTGACGAACGCGCCCTGGTTCGCAACCGAGGAGGGCGCAACGTCCACCACGTTCAGCTTGGCCGGGTCGGCGCAGTGGTGGCTGACCGTGCCGGGGCCGAGCGCGTTGATCTTCGCGAGCATGGCCGCGATGATCTGATCCTTGCTCTTGCCCGCGTTCTTCGCCTGCACGTAGGTCTGGACGACGGCCCGGCCCGGCGCGGCGTAGAGCTTCATCTGGCTCTGGACGCCCTTGCTGGTGATGTTGCCGAACATGATGCGCGCCTGATCGGCGGGCGTGCGGCTGGTGCTGGTGACGAGACAGGCGTCGAGGCCGGCGGCGCGCAGGATGTCCGTCAGCACGCCGATGGTGAAGACGCTGACCACGGCCTGATTCGCGTTCGGGCCGAATTTGATTGAGGGTTCGCTCATAGCGGCGCATCATATCGCGCGCGCGCGCGAAGTCAAGCGTTATTTGGCGACGGGCGTGCGCCGCCCGCGTCCTTGCCCCGCGCGCGCGCACGGCTGTAAGCTATGCGCCGTCTCCTTAAGCGCGCCGGCCGCGTCGTGCCGGTCAAAACCTTTTCGCGTCTGCCAAAGCTATGCCGTACCCTCGCCCAAGTTGTCCGCGCGTGCTTGTCTGCGCGCTCGCCCTCTTCGTCTGCGCGCTCACACAGACAGCGCGTGCGCAGCCGCCGCCGTCGCCCGCGCCGAAGGACGTGAAAGAGACCGGCACGATCTCCGGGCGCATCACGACGGAGAATCGCGGCGTCGCGGGCGTGGTGGTGACGCTCGCGCCGTCCGACTGGTCGGAGCGGGAGAAGTCCATAGCGAAGGCGACGACGGACGCCGACGGGCGCTACCGGCTGGCGAACGTGCCGCCCGGTCGTTACTACCTGAATCCGTTCGCGCCCGCCTTCGTCGTCTCGGACGTGAACCCGGCGGCTTGGCAGCCAGGTCGCCTCCTGAACGTCGCGCCGGGCGACAAGCTCGAAGGCCTGGACTTCACGCTCACGCGCGGCGGCGTCATCACGGGCCGCGTGACGAACGCCGAGGGCAAGCCGCTCATCGAGACGATGGTGCGCGTGATGGCGGCGAACGAGGCCGACCGCAAGAATCCGCTGTTCAGCGTGCCCCCATTTCAGTACCAGACCGACGACCGCGGCGTCTACCGCCTCTTCGGCCTCAACGCCGGTCGTTATCTCGTCTACGTCGGCGAAGCGCCGGAGGACGGCGTCGTGCACACGGGCGGCGGGGGCAGCGTCCCGCGCACGTTCTACGGCAACACGGCCGAGATCGCGCAGGCCCGCCCCGTCGAAGTCGCGGGCGGCGACGAGGTGACGGCAATTGACATCGTCGTCGGCAAGCCGCCGCGCTCTTTCGAGGTGGCGGGGCGCGTCGTGGACGAGCGTGGGCGGGCGGTCGCGGGCGCGAGCGTCATGTACGGCCCCGTGCGCGCGGACGGGAGCTTCATGGGCAGCTTCGGCTCAGACGGCGCGCGCACAGACGAGCGCGGCGAGTTCCACACGCGCGGCCTCTCGCCCGGCCGCTACGGCATCTTCGCCACGCAGGCGCAGCCCTTCGCGCAGGAGCAGTCACAGACCTACAGCGACGCCGCCGTCTTCGACATCATTGACGCGGACGTGAGCGGCGTGCAGATCAGACTCGCGCGCGGCGCGACCGTCAGCGGCGTCGTGCAGGTCGAAGGCACGACGAACCCGGCCGTCATCGCCCGGCTGACGGAGTTGAACCTCGGCACGTCCGTGCGCCAGCCGGCGGCGACGACAGGCACGGTCGCCGCGCCCTCGTTCACGCAGACCAAGGTCAACGCCGACGGCAGCTTCGTGCTCACGGGTCTGCGCCCCGGCCGGCACACTATGTATCTGGGCTGGCCGCAGGTGAAGGGCTTCACGCTCGCGCGCGTGCAGCGCGACGGCGTGGATCAGCCGGAGGGGATCGAGGTCGCGCCCGGCGAGCGCATCGCGGGCGTGCGCCTCGTCGTCGCCTACGGCGCGAGCACGATTCGCGGACAGGTGCAGTTCACGACGCCGCGCCCCGCTGAAGGACACTTGCACGCCGAGGTGCGGCGCAACGGCGCGCCGGTCGGCACAGGCGGCGGCTTTGGCGACGTTGACGCGCTCGGCCGCTTCGTCGTCGAAAACCTGGCGGCGGGCGAGTACGAGGTGACACTGTTTGAAGACTACCCCGCGTTCGGCTCGGAGCAGCGCCGCCCGCCCCTCGATCGCAAAGTCGTCAACGTGCCGGAGAACGGCGAGGCGCAGGTCACGCTCGTCTTCAAGCAGGAAGCGCCGCCGCCACCGCAATAGAGTGCCTACAATTTTCCACCCTAACTTCAATTCAGCTTCTCGCGCCTGCCGGTCGCTGGCGTGCGCGCTCGTGCTGTGCATCGCCGCCGCGTCCGTCCGCGCGCAGACCGAGACCGCGCCGCCCGCGCCGCGCGCGGACGGTGTGATCACGGGGCGCGTCGTCGCCGAGGACGGCCAGCCGCTCGCGGGCGCGGTCATCTTCGCGCGCAGCCTGCGCGGCAAATTCGCGGGCGCGAACGCGGACGCCGAGGGCAAGTTCACGCTCTCGAACCTTGAGCGCGGCGCGTACATCATCAACACCTACTTGGCCGGCTATTACGATCCGGTGTTCCTTGAACAGGAGCGCGGCGCGCGCACCTACTATCGCCCCGGCGACACGGTCACGATCAAGCTGGGCAAAGGCTGTGTCATCACGGGGCGCGTGCGCGACGCGCAGGGCGAGCCGCTCGTGGCGGCCCGCGTCCGCGCCACGCGCGTGCGCGACGAACAGAATCACCCGCTCGGCGAAGCCGGCTTCGGCGCGGGCCCCGCCGAGCGCACGACTGATGATCGCGGCGTCTATCGGCTCTACGGTCTGCCGCCCGGCGTCTATCTTGTCTGGGTCGGCGGCAAGGGCATGTTCAACTTCAACCCGCGCCCGACCGCTTACGACGACGACGCGCCGACCTTCTACCCTTCGACCACGCGCGACGGCGCGACGGAAATTGTCTTGCAGAGCGGGCAGGAGGCGGCCGACATAGACATACGCTACCGTGGCGAGGCGGGGCACGCCGTCAGCGGCGCAATCGAGGGCGGCGTGGGCGAAGGCGCGGTCAACGTCCTGCTCTCCGCCGCCGGCAGCCCGCTGCTGGAAGGTTTCCGCCAGTTGTCATCCGGCGAGAACGCCACGTTCGTCTTCGACAGTCTCGCCGACGGCGACTACGAACTGGTCGCGCGCCGCTTCGATAAGACGCGCGACAACGTCATCGCCGCGACGAGCCAGCGCATCACTGTGCGCGGCGCGGACGTGACGGGACTGAGGCTTACGCTGACGCCGCTCGCGGCCATCGTCGGGCGCGTCGTGCTTGAAGCCGCGCCGCCCGCCGCCGCGTGGAAGGAACAGTGTCAGACGAAGCTCGATGCGAGCGCGCCCGACGCGATCATCCGCGCGCAGCGCCAGCGCGACGCGCGCGGCGACCGCGCCCAACCCGGCGGCCCGCGCCTTGCCGACACTGCGCCCGACGACAAGGGCGAGTTCGCCCTGCGCGGTCTCACACCCGGTCGCTTCCGCCTCGACCTGCGCCCGCCCGGCCCCGACTGGTACGTGCGCGCCACCACGCTCGCCGCCGCGCCGCCCGCCGGCCCGAACGCGAAGACGACCCCGCGCGTCGCCGCCCCGAACCCGCTCGCCGACGTGCTGACGCTCGCCGCTGGCGCACAACTCACGGGGCTGACCGTCACGCTCGCACCCGGCGCGGCCAGCTTCAGAGGGCGCGTCGCGGGCGCGACCGACGGCGCACCGCTACCTGAGTTGTTCGTCTACCTCGTGCCAGTTGAGCGCGAGCGGGCTGACGATCCGTTGCGCTATGCGATGGCGCGCGTGCGCAGCGATGGCTCGTTCGCTTTCACCAATCTCGCGCCCGGTCGCTACCGCCTCCTAGCCCGCCCCGCCCCGGCGCGCGAACAGGCGGACGACGCGCTCTTTGCCTCGTTCCCCGACGCGGACACGCGCGCGCAACTGCGCCGCGCCGCCGAAACGAGCGACGCGTTTGAGTTGCAACCCTGTCAACGTCTCAACGATTACGTGCTGCGCTACGCGCCGAAAGATTAGAATAGCCTTCAACTCGCAGGCCACGTGCCGCCTCCTGCCGGGAGCGCGGGCGCGCGCGCCCGCCTTGAGCGCGTCAGCGCGAATAAGCGGATGCGCTTTCACTTAAGCTTGAATTAGCACGAAGCCGTTGAGCGTGCTAAAGCACGCTTGGCGGGCGCGCGCGCCCGCGCTCCCGGCAAGGGGGTGCATGTGAACTCAGGCAGCAAGTCGCTTGGGGCTTGCTCTACGCATAGGCGGACAGTAAGCTAGGCGGCATCCGCGCCGTCTCCGGCAGAATTTTTTCGCCCGACATCTCTCGTCATGCGTGTAACCGACATGCCGCGCCCGCGCCAACGACACATCATTGTATGCGCCCTGTTAGTCTGCGCGCTTGTGTCGGCGGCGCGCGCGCAGTCGCCCGCGAAGGAGGCGGGCACGATCACGGGGCGCGTGACGGCGGACGGGCACGGGCTGGCGGGCGTGCTGGTGGCGCTAATGCCGACCGAGTTCACGCCGGAGCGCAAACCTGTCGCCCGCGCGGCGACCGGCGCAGACGGGCGCTATCAGATTGCGAACGTGCCGCCCGGCAGCTACTACCTGAACACCGTCGCGCCCGTCTATCTCAACGCGGACGCGAACCCGTTGGCGGCGCGGCAGGGCCGTCTGCTGAACGTCGCGCCCGGCGACCGGCTCGACGGTCTCGACTTCACGCTCACGCGCGGCGGCGTCATCACGGGGCGCGTCCGCGACGCCGAAGGCAAGCCCGTCGTCGAGACCACGGTGCGCATCATGGCGGCGGACGAGGCCGACCGGCGCAACCCGCAGTTCATGATGCAGTTCACCCCGACGCCGTTCATGTTCCGCACAGACGACCGCGGCGTCTATCGTCTCTTCGGTCTTCCCGCCGGCCGCTACTACGTCTACGTCGGCGAGGAGCCGGGCGACAACAGTGTGGGTGCGCCGGCTAACAGCAGCTACTACCAGCGCACTTACTACGGCGACGCGAACGAGTTGGCCGAGGCGAAGCCCGTCGAGGTGACGGGCGGCGCGGAGACGACCGGCGTGGACATCACGGTCGGCAAGCCCGCGCGCACCTACGAGGCGGCGGGGCGCGTCGTGGACGAGAGCGGGCATGCGGTCGCCAACATAAACGTCTTCAACAACACCCTCAACGCGCAGGGTCGCTGGGCGGGCGGCGGCGGCCTCGTCGAGCGGACGAACGAGCGCGGCGAGTTTCGGCTGAAGAACCTGCGCCCGGGCCGCTACGCCGCCTACGCGGTGGAGGAGCAGACGTTCGCCCAAGGGCAGGGCGCAACCTACAGTGATGCCGCCCAGTTCGAGATCGGCGAGCAGGACGTGAGCGGGCTTGAGATCAAGCTGGTGCGCGGGCTGACGATGACGGGGACGCTCGCCGTCGAAGGCACGCTCACGCCGGCCGCGCGCGCGCGGCTCGGCGAGTTGCGGCTGGGCGCGGGCACGGCCACGCCGACGGAAGGCTTCGTGCCGCCGATCTCCACTCAGACCAGGTTCAACGCGGACGGCAGCTTCGTGCTTACGGGTCTGCGCCCCGGACTGACCCGCCTGTATCTCGGCTACCCGCAGGTCAAGGGCTTCGTGCTCCTGCGCGTGGAGCGCGGCGGCGTGGCGCAGCCGCGCGGCATAGAGATCGCGCCTGGCGAGCAGGTGACGGGCGTGCGCGTGGTCGTGGCTTATGGCGCGGGCGTCGTGCGCGGGCAGGTGCAGTTCCCGGCCGGTGCGCCGCCTGCGGGCGAGCGCCTCATCGTCTTCGCGCGGCGCACGGGCGAAGCCGCCAACAGTATCCCGGCCGGCAACGCGCAGGTTGACGAACTCGGCCGCTTCGTCATCGAGAACTTGGCCGCGGGCGAGTACGAGTTGCTGCTCAACAGCTACCCCGTCGCGCCGTCCGCCATCGGGCGGGGCAACCAGCCCGCCGACCGCCGACTCGTCAACGTGCCCGACCGCGGCGACGTGCAAGTCACGCTCGTCTTCAACGCGAACCCGCCGCAGTGAGCGCACGGGCCATGAACCACGAAATCACACGAAAAGACACGAAGAAGATCAAGCGGAAAGGTTATACATCTCTTCGTGTCTTTTCGTGTGATTTCGTGGTTAAGCTCCGCACGCTGCTGCGACCTCGCGCGGCCCGCTTCAACTTAACTTCTCTTCTGCTCCTCGCCTGCGCGTTGCCGATCTGCGCGCGGGCGCAAGATGGCGGCGCGGCGCAGGGCGCGATTACCGGGCAGGTGATAGACGACGGCGGGCAGCCCATCGCCAACGCGCGTGTGTTCGCTTCCAACCAGCGGCGCTCGGCGGGCGCGGCGAGTAACATCGAGGGCCGCTTCAGCTTCCCTGATCTGGCGCGCGGCACGTACAGCGTGACCGCTAGCGCGCCCGGCTATTTCGATCCGACCGTGCAGGCGCTCGACCCGGCCGAGCGCCGTTACTATCGCCCCGGCGACGCGGTCACGATCAGGCTGAGCAAAGGCGGCGTCATCACGGGGCGCGTTACGGACGCGGGCGGCGAGCCGCTGGCCGTCACGCGCGTCTTCGCCATCCGCCTGCGCGCGCCCGACGAGCAAGGGGCGGGCAGCTCGCCCGTGTTCGCGCGCGCCAACGAACGCGCAACAGATGATCGCGGCGTCTATCGCTTTTACGGTCTGCCGCCCGGCGTCTATCTGGTCGGCACGGGCGGGCGCGGCCTCTCCGGTCTCAGCTTCCCCCCGTCCGTCCACGACGAAGACGTGCCAACCTTCTACCCCTCGACCACGCGCGACGGCGCGACGGAGGTCGTCGTGCGCGCCGGGCAGGAGGTGGGCGACATAGACATCCGCCATCGCGGCGAGGCGGGGCACGCCGTCGGCGGCGTGATTGAAAACGCCAGCATGGGCGAAGGCGCGTCGAACGCGATCTCACTTACCGTCGTCCCGGCCGGTCTCAACTACGTCATCGCCGCCCGCTTCCTGTCGCGCTTCGACAACAACCTGTCGTTCGTCTTCCCTGGTCTCGCCGACGGCGACTACGACGTGATGGCCGAACAGTTCGGCGGCAGCCCCGGGCGCAACACTGCCGCGAGCCAGCGCGTCAGCGTGCGCGGCGCGGACGTGACGGGTGTCAGGCTCGCGCTCGCGCCGCTCGCATCAATCACCGGGCGCGTCGTGCTCGAAGCCGCGCCGGCCGCCGCGCCGTGGGCGGCGCAGTGTCAGACCAAGCTCGACGCCGTCATGGGCGAGATCATGCTCAACGCCCGCCGCGAACCGGACGCGCGGCCTGCGGCGGCACAACCCGCTGGTGCGCGCGCGGCGTCGGCCGCGCCCGACGACAAGGGCGAGTTCGCCCTGCGCAATCTCGCCGCCGGGCGCGTCCGCCTCAACCTGCGCCCGCCCGGCCCCGATTGGTACGTGCGCGCCGCCACGCTCGCCCCGGCCAAACCCGACAACGCGCGCCCGCCCGCGTCGCTCTCAACTACGAGCGCAAACACGCCCGCCCATGCCACCAGCACAAGTCCACTTACCGACGGGTTGACGCTTGCCGCTGGTACGCAGGTCAGCGGCCTGACGCTCACGCTCGCGCCCGGCGCGGCCAGCTTCAGAGGGCGCGTCGCGGGCGCGACCGACGGCGCACCGCTACCTGAGTTGTTCGTCTACCTCGTGCCTGTTGAGCGCGAGCGGGCTGACGATCCGTTGCGTTACGCGACGGCGCGCGTGCGCAGCGATGGCTCGTTCGCTTTCACCAATCTCGCGCCCGGTCGCTACCACATCGTTGCCCGTCCCGCCCCGGCGCGGACGCCGCCAGCCAGTAGTTTCTCGCCTTCGTTCCCCGACGCGGACACGCGCGCGCAACTGCGCCACGCCGTCGAGACGACCGACGCGTTTGAGCTACAGCCCTGCCAGCGGCGCGACGATTACGTGCTCCGCTACGCGCCTCAATAGCGCGCGCTCTAATCGCCGCAATCCGCCCCCGGTTTGCGCGCGCCGCCGCGTGTGCTTAAATGCTCGCCAGGTAGCTGAGCATGAGACACGCACACACGCTCGACGCCGCGCGCACGGCGCTCGTCGTCATAGACATGCAGGAGGGCTTCCGCCAAGTCATTCCGGACTTCGCCGAGACGGCCGCGCGCATCGCGCTCGTCACGCGCGCGGCGCAACTGCTCGCCGTGCCCGTCCTCGTCACCGAACAGTATCCGAAGGGGCTGGGGCGCACGGCGGACGAGATACGCGCCGCCCTACCAGCCGGCTACGAGCCGGTCGAGAAAACCGCCTTCAGTTCCTGCGGCGCGCGCGAGTTCAACGCCCAACTCGAAGCGGCGGGTGCGCGTCAAGTGATTGTCTGCGGCATCGAGGCGCACATCTGCGTCAACCAGACCGCGCACGATCTGCTCGCGCGCGGCTATCAAGTGCATCTGCTGACCGACTGCATCACCGCCCGCGCCGCCCACAACAAGCACGTCGGCCTCCGGAAGATGCAGGCCGGCGGCGCGCTCCCGTCGTCAGTCGAGCTGGCCCTGTTCGAGCTATTGCGCGACGCCCGGCATGAGCAGTTCAAGGCGGTGCAGAAATTGATCAGGTAAGTTCTCGCGTGCGGCGGGGGCCGGCATGCGCGCGGCCGGGGCGGGCTTGTCGATCAGGCGAGACGGCCGACTCATCCCTGCCGCAGCCTCTCCTCCCAAATAGCCTCCAACTCAGCCACGGCTTCCAAGTCTTTGGGGCGGCCCGCCGCCCGCTTGACGTGGATGAGGCGCTCAAGGCCGAGGCACAGGCACTCGACGCCGTAGAGCCGGATGCTGATCGCGTGGGGGAGCAGTTCGTCGTAGTCGCCGCCGCCCGTGACCTCGCCCAACAGGTCGAGCGCACCGAGCACTGTCTTGAGCGTGAAGTTGAGTCCGTTCGAGATGGTGCGCGCGTCCCAGACGAACGGCAGGCCCGGCGGCGCGCCGCGCAGGTAAGGCTCGTGCGGGGCGAGCGTCTGTACGAGCCGCGCGATGTTTCCGGGGGTGCGCCGGTAAACAACGTCCAGGTCTTGCGTGAGCCGCGCGGAACCGTGGGCCGTGGCCGCCGCGCCGCCGACGATGATGAACTCGACGCCGCCCGCGGCGAGCGCGGAGATGAGGGCCGGGAAGTCAGTCATCGCGCCGGCTCTCCGCCGCGCGGCCCGCGCGCCTCAGCTCCGCGGCGAACCGCTGGAGCCGCATCAGCGCGTCGAACCGCTCCTCGACCGTGAGCCGCAGGTTCTCGCGGATGAGCGTGCGGTCAACGTCGCGCTTGTACGCCTCGACGACCGGGTCGCGCTCTCGCTCTTCGTTCTGCTCTCGCGTTGTCGTCATCGCCCCGCCCGTCGGGTATTATACCACCGCGCCGCACTTCCTCTCCGCGAGGAGGTGGCGCAGTTTTAACCACGGGCGGCGCGAACCGCGAGCGCGCCGTCCGCGCGGGCGGCGGCGCGATTGCGCGGGCGCAGCGACACTAACCGGCATGGACTTTCTCAAGGGACTCAACGAACAGCAGCGCGCGGCGGTGCTGACGACCGAGGGGCCGCTGCTCATCCTGGCGGGCGCGGGGTCGGGCAAGACGCGGGTGATCGTGCACCGCATCGCGTATCTGATCGCGGAGCGCGGGGTCGCGCCGCCCAACATCCTCGCGGTCACATTCACGAACAAGGCGGCGGGCGAGATGCGCGAGCGCGTGATCAAGCTCTTGGGCCACTACCCGATGCAGGGTGCGCCGCTCATCTCGACCTTCCACAGCCTGTGCGTCCGCATCCTGCGCCGCGACATCGCCGCGCTCGACGAGGGCTACACGCGCTCGTTCACCATCTACGATCAGGACGACTCGGTGCGCGTCGTCAAGGCGGCGATTAAAGACCTGGGCTACGACACGGAGCGGCTGGGGCCGCGCCAGACGCAGGGCGCGATCAGCCACGCCAAGAATCAGGGTCTCGACGCCGAGGCTTACGCCGCTCGCGTCGAGTACGCCGACGAGAAGCGCGCGGCCGTCGCCCGCGTCTTCAAGCTCTACGAGGAGCGGCTGCGCAACAACAACGCGCTCGACTTTGACGACCTCCTGATCAAGACCGTCCGCCTGCTGCGCAAAGACGCGGACGTGCGCGCCCGCTACAACGACAAGTTTCGCTACATCCTCGTGGACGAGTACCAGGACACGAACGCCTTACAGTTCGCGCTGATCCGGTTTCTGACCGAGAAGCAGCAGAACGTCTGCGTCGTGGGCGACGACGATCAGAGTGTGTATGGCTGGCGCGGCGCGGACATCACCAACATCCTCAGCTTCGAGGAGCATTACCCGAACTCGGCCGTCATCCGGCTTGAGCAGAACTACCGCTCGACGCAGAATATCCTCGACACGGCCGGCGCGGTCGTGAAGCACAACGTCTCGCGCAAGGGCAAGACGCTGTGGACGGAGAATCCGGCGGGCGAGCGCATACGTTACTACCAGGCGCTCGACGCCGAGGGCGAGGCGCGTTTCGTCGCCGCGAAGATCGAGGAGCACCGGCGGCGCGAGCCGAACCTGCGCGCCGCCGTGCTCTACCGGACGAACGCGCAGTCGCGCGTCTTTGAAGAAGCTATGCGCCGCGCGGGGCTGCCTTACAACATCGTCGGCGGCTTCTCGTTCTACGAGCGGGCGGAGGTGCGCGACATCATCTCGTATCTGAAGCTCGCCCTGAACCCGCACGACTCGGTCGCGCTCATGCGCGTCATCAACACGCCGCCGCGGGGCTTGGGCAAGCAGACGCTCGACGAACTCGAACGGCGCGCGAAGGACTACGGCGTCTCGCTGTGGGAGACCATCGCCATCGTCACCAGCCCGGAGACGAAAGCGCCGGGCTTCAGTCCGCGCGCGGCGAACGCACTGAAAAGTTTTCAGCAGATCATCACGAACCTCGTCGCGGTCGCGCAGAAAGAGCCGGCGTCCGAAGTGGTCAAGGCGGCGATCCTCGATTCGGGTTACGCGCAGGCGCTGAAGACGGAGAACACGGAAGAGGCCGAGGGGCGGCTTGAGAATTTGCAGGAGTTGGTCAACGCCGCCGTTGACTACGACGAGGAGGAGGGTGGGGGCTTGCGCGACTTCATCGACTCGGCCGCGCTCGTCGCCGACGCCGACCAGTACCAGCGCGACGCGCCCGTCACGCTGATGACGATGCACTCGGCCAAGGGCTTAGAGTTCCCGCTCGTCTTCATCGTCGGTCTCGAAGACGGACTGTTCCCGCACGCGCGCTCGGCGACGGACAAGGCGGAGTTGGAAGAGGAGCGACGGCTCTGTTACGTCGCCATCACGCGGGCGGAGCGGTTCCTGTACGTCTCGCACGCGATGAAGCGGCGCGTCTACGGCGAGGAGTTGGCGTCCGAGCCGTCGCAATTCTTGAACGAGATGCCGCTCGCGTTGATGGAAGACCTCTCGCGCGGCCCTTCCTGGCTGTCGTTCGCGCGCAGTTCGGCGCGCACGGAGAACCTGCAAGCGGCGCGCGCCCTGCGCGGCGAGCAGCGCGAGGAGCGCCGCTATTCGGGCAAGACCTACGACAGCGTTGACTCCATCGCCGAGTTCTTCCGCCAGCGCGGCCAACAACTCGACCCGCGTGCCGGCAGCGCGCCACAGCCGACGATCAAACGGCGCACCGAAACGTCGGGCGCGGGGTCGTCCGCTTCGTCGTCTTCTGCCAGCGGCTTCACGCCCGGCACGCACGTGCGCCATCCGAAGTACGGGCGCGGGCTGGTGCTCCGGCGCGAGGGCACGGGCGACGCCGCCAAGCTCACCGTCAGCTTCCCCGGCTTCGGGCAGAAGAAGTTGATCGAGAAGTACGCCGGGCTGGAGAAGGCTTGAGCCGGCCGCCTTTACGCCCACGGCGCGCTAGTGTTAACTTAGTTGCGTCCTAGACGCACAACCGCCGATTGCGAGCTTGGCTTCACACCGGAAACTTTCACCCCAACCCCAAGATCGCAGTTACAACTTAAGCCCGCTTAACCATGAGGAGTTAATAATATGCGCCCCCACCGCTTACCCGCCCTCCTCGGGCTGTTGCTCAGTCTCGTCATCCTCCTTCACCTACCTGCGCTCGGTCAGAAGCAGGCCAAGCGCCCGGCCGTGCTGTCGCCGCCGCCGGGCAGCAAGCTCGCGCCGGGCAAACTCGGTAAGAAGGCGCGCGCGCCGAAACTGTCTGCCAACGTCAAGACCATGAAGGCGAGTAAGACACGCAAGGCGCTCAATGTCGTACCGGCCAGTACCAGTTGTCCGACCAAGACGCCGATCAGTCCGGGGCAGACCATCAACGGCGCGCTCGCAAGTACTGATTGCCCGCTCGGCGACGGCAGCTTCTACGACGAGTACACCTTCAGCGCCACGGCGGGTCAGCAGGTCGCCGTCTCGATGTCTTCGACTGCCTTCGACACCTTCCTGTTTCTGCTGAAGCCGAGCGAGACGTTTCCGGGTCAGGCGACGATCTTCGACGACGACGGGGGCGGCGGGACGAACTCGCGCATCCCCGCCAGCTCCGGCTTCCTCACCGTGCCGGAGACCGGCACGTACTCCATCCTCGCCAACTCGTTCAACGCTGGCGAGACCGGCCCTTACTCCCTCACGCTTACCTTCGGCGGTCAGGGCACGATCTGCCCGCCCAACCCGACGCCGATCACCGCGGGGCAGACGCTCAACGGCACGCTCGATGCCAACGACTGTCGCCTGCCGGATAACACTGCTTACGACGCCTACTCGTTCATGGCGACGGCCGGGCAGCAGGTGACGATCACGATGAACGCCGCCGCCCCGCTCGACGCCTACCTCATCCTGCTCGCGCCCGACGGCACGGACATCGCCGAGGACGACAACGGCGGCGGCGGCACGAACGCCCGCATCCCGCAGTCCACCGGCGTCGCCACGCTGCCCCAGACGGGCACCTACGTCATCTACGCCAGTTCGTCGGGGGTGGGCCAGTTCGGCACCTACTCGATCAGCCTGAGCGTGTCGCCGACCAACTGCCCCTCGACGCCGATTCAGATCGGGCAGACGGTCAACGGCGTGCTCGACGCCAACGACTGCCGCCTGCCGGTCGACGGCTCGTTCCTCGACAGTTACACTTTCAGCGGCAGCGCGGGCCAGCGGATTGCCATCACCATGTCTTCGCCAGCTTTCAATTCGTACCTCTTTCTGCTCTCGCCCGCGGGCGCGGACATCGCCGAGGACGGCCCGACCACCAACCCCGTGCCCGCGCCGCCGACGAGCGCGCGCATCCCCGGCCCGACCGGCTTCTTCACGCTGCCGACGACAGGCACGTACACCATCTACGCCAACAGCGCGCTGCCCAATCAGACCGGCAGCTACACGCTCAGCCTGCTAGCGCCGCCGCAAGTCGGGCAAGTTGTCATCAGCGAGCTTCGCTTCGAGTCGCCGGGCATGGGCGCGCCCCTAAACGACGACTTCGTCGAGGTGCAGAACGTCTCCGCCAGCATAGTCGATCTGTCAGGCTGGAAGCTGCGCATTGACACCGGCGCGGGCATCACCGATATGGTCATCGCCAACGGCACGATCTTACAACCGAGGCAGCACTTTTTAGCCGTGAACGCCGCAGCCGGCGGTTACAGTCTGGGCGGCTACGCCGTCGGCGATCAGACCTACGCCGCAAACCTTGAGCGCGGCGTCGCGCTCACCCTGGCGGACAACACCGTGCTCGACCAGGTCGGGCGCAACGTCGGCACTCCCATCTTCGTCGAGGTGGCACCGCTCCCGGCGACCGACGGCACGCTGACGCAGAACAGTTTCGTGCGCAGGTCGGACAACGGCCTGCCGCGGGACACGGGCAACAACGAGACGGACTTCGCACTCGTGGCGGTTGACCCGGCCGCCATGTCCGGCTCGACGCTCGGCGCGCCGGGGCCGGAGAACCGCAGCAGTCCCGTCCAGCGCAACGCCACGATCAAAGCGACGCTCATAGACAACTGTAGCGGCACGGGCACGGCGACGCCCGTCGGCGGCTGCCAGAGCCGTGTGCGCCTGCTCGCCCCTGATCCCTCGAACCCGACGCTCTCGCCCAACGGCCAACTCCTGATCCGCCGCAGGTTCACCAACCACACGGGCGGCGCTGTCACGCGCCTGCGCTTCCGCGTCGTGGACATAACGACCGCGCCCGCGCCGGGCGGGCAGGCCGATCTGCGCGCGCTCAGCTCGCAGGACATCACCGTCGTGCGCTCGGACGGCGGCGGGACGGTTGACGTGAAGGGCTTGACGCTGGAACAGCCGCCCGCGCAGCCGAATGGGGGCGGGCTTAACTCCGGCCTGGTGACGATGGCCGTACCGCTCGCCGACGGCGCGGCCATCGCGGTCGAATTCCGGCTCGGCGTCGTGCAGGGCGGGAGCTTCCGCTTCTTCGTCAACGTCGAAGCGCTGCCGTAATCGTCCCGGCGCACCGTCGCCTGCCCCGCTTAGAGGCGTAGCGCGCGCCGGAGTTGTGCCGCGCGATGAAGCAGCAGGACGCGGCGGCGTGGCGGGTGAATTGACACGCGCGGCGGACAGACAAGGAAACTTTTGTTTGCGCCGGCCCGTAGCCTATCATGGGCGGCGGCGACCCCGTTTCCCTGCCGCCGCGCTGTCCACCCGTGAACGCACGAAGGATGTTTGTATGAATTTTCCCGCACGCCTGCGGCACGCCTGCGCGCCGCTGCTCTTCCTCGCGCTCGTGACTCCCTGCCCGGCGCAACAGCAGACCGCCAAGCCGGCCGCGCGACACACCGCGCCGGCCGCGCCGCAGACCGCAGCACCCGCGCCGCCCACATCGCCCGCCGCGCAGGCGCAAGCCGCCAAGCCGCAGCCGACGCCTGCCGTCACCTTCGACACGCTGCTCGCCGCCGACGCTTACGCCATCTACGGCGAAGTGCGCGGCCTGGGGCAGTACATCAACTCGCAGGAGATGACGGAGTTGCTCGCGCCCTTGAATCTGCCGGGCGGCGCTCCGCCGGAGTTGCTCGACCTATTCAACTTCATGCGCGCGCATGCCGACGAGTTGATGACGGCGCGCGTCATGTTCGCCGCGATGCCCGCGCGCCCGAAGCTGCCCGAAGTGATCGCCGCGGTCGAATTGTCTTCGCCCGAACAGGCGCAGAAGTTCGAGGTCGCGCTGCGCAAGTTTTTGAAGGCCCACGTGTCCGCCCCGACGGACGGGCGGAGCGACGGCGCGACGACCAACACGACAAGCACGGAGACGGTGATGACCGCGCGCGGCCCCGTCTTCGTTACGACCTTGCCCGACGGGACGCACCGCGCGACCCGGCGCGCGAATAGGGCGAAGGACAAGACGGACGCGCCGCAGCCGCCGCCCTTCCAACTCGAGCGCGTGGGCACGCTGCTCATCACCAGCGACACGCCGTTCACGCTGGCCGCCCTACGCCCCAAGGACGCGCCGCTCCTGACGGAGGAGGCGGGCTTCCAGACCGCCCGCGCGCGGCTCGCGCACGAGACGCTGTTCGTCTATTTCAACACGAAGCGCATGGAGCGCAACGGCGCGGAGCGCCGCGCCAGGTACGAGCGCGAGGCCGCCGAGCAGCGCGAGGAGATCGAGCGCGCGCGCAGGGCCAGCGGCGCGACTGACGACGAGGCGACGCTCAGCGGCGACAGCGCGAACCCGAACGCGGCGGCAAGCGCCGGCACTGTCGGGCGCATCGAGGTCGCGCCCGCGAGCCGCGCGAACCCGGAGGCCGTGCCGCCCGTCGTGGACGGCACGGGCCGGCCCGTGCCGCCGCCGCCCGTCGTCGGCAGGGCCGAGCCGATACTGATCTCGCCGGACGAGCCGCCGCCGCCCACGCCCACGCCCGAAGAGGAGAAGAAGCTATCGCCGGAAGAGGAGGCGCAGGCGCAGCAGCAGCGCATGGCGCAGCAGTTGTTCTCGGTGCTGCCGTCGCTCCTGTTCGGCGGGGCGAGCAGCACTAACAGTTGGCCCGAGTCAATCGCCGCCGCGGCCGAGTTGAGCGACAACGAATTGGTCGTGCGCGCGCTGTTCGTCAGCGACGGCGAGGAGCGGCCGGCGCGGCCCATCCCCTTCGTGCCGCTGCTGCTGTCGGGGCCGGCGGTCGCGCCGGAGGCCGCGAACGTCCTGCCCGCCGACACGCACGTGCTCGTGAGCGCCTCGCTCGACCTGCCGCAGATGTACGACTACGTCGCGTCCGCGCTCGGCATCCTCGATCTGGCGAACGGGCAGGGGCGCAAGGGCGCGCAGGACTCGTTCTCCGCGCAACTCGCCGGCTTCGAGAAGGCGAACGGCTTCCGCATCAAGGAGGACTTGCTCGCCGCGCTCGGCAACGAGATCGCCATCGCCGCGCCCGCTTCCTGGTTCGGCGTGCGGGCCGGGAAGAGCGGCCGGGCGACGGGGCCGCGCGCGACGCCCGGCGGCCCCGTCTTCGTCGTCGCCTTGAACGACAAGCGCGCGTTGCAGGAACTGCTGCCGCGCGCGCTCGCGGCCGCGGGCTTGCGCGGCGTGACGACGCAGCAGCTGATTGAGAAGCGCGGCGACGTGGAGCTACTGACGCTGGCGCAAGGCAGCATCGCGTTCATTGACCGCTTCCTCGTCGTCGCGCCCAACGCCGAGACGATGCGCCACATCACCGACGCCTACAACGACCGCGACACGCTCGCCAACAGCGAAGACTTCCGCAGCGCCGGTGGCTGGGAGCCGCGCCACGTGCTCGGCCAAATCTACGTGTCGAAGACGTTCCTGAAGAACGCCTTTGAAGACCCGAAGGCCGCGCTCGAAGAGATTGACGACCCGGCCGTGCGCGAGGTGCTGGCGAAGCTCGACGCCGAGCCGGGCGCGCTCACGCACGCGCTGACGAAAGACGATCAGGGCTTGCTGCACGAGCTACACGTCCCGAAGAGTGTGCTCTCGTTGATGTCGGCGGACGCGCTCATCAGCCGCGAGCTTGCGCCGCTGCGCAGCCACGAGGGGCAAGCGCAGTACGCCTTGCAGGGTCTCTTCGAGGCGGAGCAGGCTTACAAGGAGAAGCACGGCAAGTACGCTTCGCTCGACGAGTTGAAGCGGCTGGCGGAGGAGCAGGAGAAGCGGGAAGAGGCGGCGGGCGACGAGCAGGAAGGCGAGGGCGAAGACCTCGGCGGCTTCGTCGCGCAGGCCGAGGGCTACGACTTCAAGCTCAACATCTCCGGCGACAAGTTCGAGGCGACCGCCACGCCCGCCGTCTACCGCAAGACGGGCCGCCGCTCCTTCTACGTCGACCAGACCGGCGTCGTGCGCGCCGCGGACACAAACGGCAAGCCGGCCGACGCCAACGCGCCGCCGGTGGATTAGAGCAGCTTTCGTTCGAGTCCACCGATGTGCGCTGCTGCTGGGAGCTTGGGTAAACTCAGCAGTAGGCCGCTATAGAGTAGATTTCGGAGTTGCGTTTTTAGCCGCGGCCGTTTCAACCGCCGCAGGTGCAGAGGAAAACGTAGAGGGCCGCAGAGACAGCAACTCTCTGCGGCCCTTCGGTGCTTACGTTGCGCCCGCTGCGGTTAATTCATCCGCCTAATCTCTCAACCGCAGCTTGTCCTCATGCAATCCGTCAACGCTCTCGCGGGCGCGGCCCCGCCATCAACTTCTCGCGCCCGACCAGATAGAGCAGGATCGTCAACAGCAGCAGCGGAATAAGCGCGAGCAGGTCTGCGCTGCCGCCCTCGAAGAACGGGTTGTGCGCGGTTGACCACTGCTCGATGCCCGTCAGCCGGGTCGAGATCGATTCTTTCAGATTCAGGAACGCATGCACGACGCCGGCCAGCGCGCCGCCCGCGATGTAGCCCGAAGCGAGCAGCACGCCCGAACTCTTGTCGCCTTCGGCGACCAACTGCTCCTCAGTCATGTTCCGCCCCGCGAACTTCCGCCGCGTGTACTTGTCCACGCCAAGGCGCACCATGCCGCCGACGAAGATCGGCGCGGACGTGGAGATCGGCAGATAGACGCCGACGGCGAAGGCGAGCGAGGGGATGCCCGCCAACTCCAACACGATAGCGATGAAGACGCCCAGGAGCACCAGCCCCCAGGGCAGTTGCCCGCTCAGGATGCCCTTGATGATGTAGGACATCAGCGTCGCCTTCGGCGCGTTGTACTTCGTCACCGTGCCGCCGCCCGGCCGCTCCGTGATGACGCCGTTGATGCCAGGGTCGGAGAGGTAGACGGGCACGCCCTGATCGTTCGCAAGGTAGCGGCCGACGGGGCCGATGGCCGTGTCCGTGTTGTGGCAGACGATATAAGTGTTCGTGTCGCCGCCTGTCTGCGCGCCGGGCACGCCTTCGCGGCGCGGCTGCCCGCCGCTCTGTTCACAGTTCGCCGGGTTGAAGCGGTAAGTGGCAGCGAAAGCGTAGTCCCTGTTATTCGCGAGCGGCACATAGACGCTCGCGGACTGGTTGAGCCATAGCAAGATATAACCTAGCACGAGCGCCGAGGCGAGCGCGCCGACGAGGATCGCGACCTGCTGCGCTTTGGGTGTCGAGCCGACGAGGAAGCCGGTCTTCAAATCCTGCGAGGTCGTGCCGCCGTTCGACGCGGCGATACAGACGATGCCGCCGATGGAAAGAGCCGTCACGAAATAGGGCGGCGCAGTCCAGCCAATGATCAGGAAGACCAGGCAAGTCAGCAAAAGCGTGGCGACCGTCATGCCGGAGATCGGGTTCGACGACGAGCCGACCTCGCCCGTCAGCCGCGACGAGACGGTGACGAACAGGAAGCCGAACGCGACGATCAGGAGCGCGCCGAGGATGTTGAAGCGCAGGTTTAACTGCGGCGCGATCATGATGACGATGAGCATCGCAATGATGCCGCCGATCACAAACTTCATCGAGAGGTCGCGATCCGTGCGCGGCGCGTTCGACGCCTGCCCGCGACTGCCGCGCAGATCGGCCAGCCCGCCTTTCAGACCGCTCCAGATGATCGGCAGGCTGCGCACCAGACTGATGATGCCGCCCGCCGCGACCGCGCCCGCGCCGATGTAGAGGATGTAAGCCTTCTGTATCTGCGTCACCGTCATGTCCTTGATCAGGTGCGCGGTCTCGGGCGCGAGCGGTGCGGCCAGCCCCGCGCCGAAATACTTGATCGCGGGGATGAGCACGAGGTAGGAGAGCACGCCCCCGCCCATCATGATCGCGGAAATACGCGGCCCGATAATGTAGCCGACGCCGAGCAGGGCCGGGTTGTTCTCAATCGAGATTGAACCGGAGTCGAAGGGCCGACCGAAGACTTTAGTGGGAATCTCTTTCCACGTCTTGAAAATCTGTTGCAGGGCGTAATAGACGAAGCCGATGCCGAAGCCCGCGATGATGGTCTTGCCGCCGATGGTCGCCTCGTCCGCCGTGAGCGTCGTGCCGCGTTCGCGCTCGCCTTCGGCTGCCGCCGCGCGCGATTCGTCGGACGCGCCGGCCTTCAACACCTCGGCGCATGCCGTCCCCTCCGGGTACTTCAACAGCCCATGCTGTGCGACGATGAGCGCACGCCGAAGCGGGATCATCATCAGGATGCCGAGCAGGCCGCCGAGGACGGCGACGAGCATGACGCGCGTGACTTCCAGATCGAAGCCGAGGATCATGATCGCCGGCATGGTCACGCCGAGACCGAAGGCGATACTCTCGCCGGCCGAGCCGGCCGTCTGCACGATGTTGTTCTCCAGAATCGTCGCGTCGCGCAGGCCCACCTTCGAGAGCACGCGGAAGAGCGTGATCGAGATGACCGCGACCGGGATTGACGCGCTGACCGTCAAGCCGACCTTGAGCACGAGGTAGAGCGACGACGCGCCGAAGACGATGCCGAGGAGTGTGCCGATAATCAGCGGCAGCGGCGTCAACTCGCGCAGGCGCGCGGCGTCCGGGATGTACGGGCGGAAGGCCGCCAAGTACGGGTTCGACGGTTTCGCGCCGACGATGTCCGGGTATTCGTTGGTCTCGGCGACATCCACTGTCTCAGTAGCCATGGGTCATGACCTCCGGTCAAAGGTTCGCGACTTGTTGGGGAGTGCTGCGGGGATTCTTTATGCGCCCCGTACTTTACCGCGCGCCGCGCGCCAGAGCAAGGCAGAAAAGCTCGTCCGTTGTCCGCGGTCAGTCGTCCGTCGTGCCCGCGGCGTTCAGTTGCAGACCGCAGCGGAAACCGGCAAGTGACGGAACAAAAACAACTGACGACGGACTACTGACAACAGACAAACTTTGCTAAACTGCGCGCGTCAGTTTCCCCCGCATCTTCATCCCTTTTTGGAGCTTGGACGCACATGCGCACACGTTTCGCTGCCCTCGCGCTCTGCTTTTCGTTGCTATTTTTGTCCGCCGCGCCCGCGCAGCCGCGGCGCACGCGCGCACGCCGCGGCGACACAGCCGCGCAGGGCAGCCGGCGCACTACGCGCCGCGCCCTCGCCCCGCTCGACACGCCTTCGTTTCTGCCCGCCGTCCCCGCGCCTGCGGACGTGCTCGGCTTCACGCCGGGCGACGACCGACGGCTTGCGAGTTGGGCGCAGATGCTGGACTACTTCCACCGGCTGGACGCGGCGAGCGACCGCGTGAAGCTGGAAGAGTTGGGGCAGACGACGCTGGGGCGGCCGTTCGTCGTGGCGACGATCAGCGCGCCGGAGAACATGGCACGCCTCGACGAGTTCAAAGAGATTCAGCGGCAACTGGCCGACCCGCGCACGCTGGGGCGTGATGCGGACAAACAAGCAGCGCGGCTCGTCGCGCGCGGCAAGACCGTCGTGCTCATCACGTGCGGCATACACTCGACGGAGGTAGGCGGTAACCTGACGAGCATGCTGATCGCGCACCGGCTCGCGTCGTCCGACGACGCGGAGGTGCGCGACATCTTGCAGAACTGCATCGTGCTGCTCGTGCCCAGCTTGAACCCGGACGGCGTGGACATCGTCAAGAACTGGTACGACAAGACGCTCGGCACGCCCTACGAAGGAACAAGTCCGCCGGAGCTTTATCACAAGTACACAGGGCACGATAACAACCGCGACTGGTACGCCTTCACGCAGGTCGAGACGCAGTTGACCGTTGATAAGATTCACAACGTCTGGCATCCGCAGATCGTCCACGACATACACCAACAGAGCGACGTAGGCTCGCGGATATTTTTGCCGCCCTACATGAAGCCGGTCGAGCCGAACGTGCCGCCGCAGATCGTCGCGGGCTACACGGAACTCGGCAACTACATGGCCGCCGACCTGCGCGCCAAAGGCTTCAAAGGCATCACGACCGACTCGACCTACGACGCCTGGACGCCCGCCCGCGCCTACTCGCACTACCACGGCGGCGTCCGCATCCTGTCCGAGACGGCCTCCGCGCGGCTCGCCACGCCGACGACCGTCAAGTTCTCCGACCTGCGCTCGCGTGAGGGCTACGACCCGCAGAAGGAGTCCGCCAACTTCGGCCCGCTGTGGCCGGGCGGCGAGTGGCATCTGCGCGACATCACCAACTACATGACCGCGGGCGCGTTCGCCCTGCTGCGCCACGCCGCCGAGCACCGGCAGGAGTGGCTGCAACGGTTCTATGAGATCGGCAAAGAGGCCGTGCGCCCGCGCAGAGAGGGTGAAGTGTTCGCCTACGTGCTGCCGCCCGCGCCGAACCGCGGCGTGCTGTTGGACATTTTCAAGCGCGGCGGGGTCGAGGTGACTTGGCCGCAGCCGTTTAAGCTGAACGGCACGAGTTACGACGCGGGCACAGTCGTCATCCCGATGGCGCAGCCCTACGGCGCGTTCGCCAAGGCCCTGCTTGAGCCGCAGCACTACCCCGATCTGCGTGACCCGTCGGGCCAGCCCATCGCGCCTTACGACGTGACGGCCCACACCCTGTCTTTGCTGATGGGCGTCGGGGCGCAGCCCGTCCTCTCGCCTTTCAAAGTTCCGCCCCCGCGCCGCGGCTTGGGCTACGGCGACCCCATTGTCCCGCCCAAGCAGGTTGATTACGGCGTCGCCCTCTACAAGTCGCACGTGCCCGCGATGGATGAAGGCTGGACGCGCTGGCTGCTGGACAACTACGTCTGGGAGATTAGCAACAGACCGTACACGAGGGGCCGACTCAGCTACTCGTCAATCGAAGATCAAGAGATTCGGCGCGGGAACTTGCGCGCCAAGTACAACGCGATCATCATCCCTGACCAAGCGCCGCGCCTGATCCTGAACGGTTATCGCGCGGGCACGATGCCGCCGGAGTTGACAGGCGGACTGGGCGAAGCGGGCGTGAAGGCCCTGCGCGAGTTCGTCGAGGCGGGCGGGACGCTCGTCGCCTTGAACGACGCGTCGGACTTCGCCATCGAGCAACTCAAGCTGCCGGTGCGCGACATCACAGAGGGGCTGAAGCAGACCGAGTACTACGCGCCCGGCTCGATCCTGCGGACGGAACTCGACACGTCGCACCCGGTCGCCCAAGGCATGCCGCGCGAGTCAATCGCGTGGGTCGAGAACTCGCCCGTGTTTGAGGTTGACGCCAGGGACATGGAGCGCGTCCACATCATCGCGCGCTACCCAATTGACCACGATCCGCTGCTGTCGGGCTGGCTGCTCGGCGGCCGGAAGCTCTGGGGCAAGGCGGCGCTCGTCGAGGTCACGCTGGGCAAGGGGCGCGTCTACCTGTTCGGTTTCCGCCCGCAGTATCGCGGGCAGTCGTTCGCCACCTATCCGCTGCTGTTCAACGCGCTCCGCGTCAAATCAGACTAGCGTTCAAGCAGGAGGTAATCAAGATGAGCGCAAACGAGAGACGCAGCCGGCGGAGCGCGGGCACGCTCCTCTGCGCGCGCGGCGTGTTGCTCGCCGTCATGCTCATCCCTTTGGGCGCGCGCGGGCAGGAGCAGCAGCCGCAGCCGTCACCCAGCCCCAGGACTCCGGCGGACGACGTGGTGCGCGTCAACGCCGACCTGGTGCAGACCGACGTGGTCGTGCTGAACAAGCAGGGGCGCTTCGTTGACGGGCTGAAGCGCGAGGACTTCATCGTCGCCATTGACGGCTACCCGCAGCCCGTCCAGTTCTTCGAGCGCATCACGGCGGGCAGCGTCAACGAGGAGGCGCAGCTCTCCCTGGCGCGCGGCACGGCCGCCGCGGAGGGCGTTGACCCCGACACGCTGCGCCCGCTGGATCGCAGCCGCCTCATCTTCTTTTTCGTGGACGACTTCCACCTCTCCGTCGCGAGCGCCAAGCAGGTGCGCGACACGCTGCGCCGCTTCATCGAGACCGACCTGGGGCAGAATGATCTGATGGCCGTCATGTCCGCCACCGGGCAGATCGGCTTCCTGCAACAGTTGACCGACGAGAAGGCCGTGCTGCGCGCGGCGGTCGAGCGGCTCAAGCCGGGCCAGCCCGCCGTCTACGACTACCAGCAGCCGCGCATGAGCGAGTACCACGCGCTCGCCATCGCCGAGCACGACATACAGGTGGTGGACTTCTACGCCGCGGAGATACGCCGGGAGAACCCGACCATCCCGCTCGATCAGGCGCGCATGATGGTCGAGGCGCGCGCCGACGCGCTCCTGCAACAGGCCGCCAATGCCACCGCCCGCACGCTGTTCGCGCTCGAAAACGCGATCCGGCCGGCGGCCGTGCTGCCCGGCCGCAAGGTCGTCTTCTTCCTGAGCGACGGCTTCTACCTCAACAAGATGGACTCGGCCATCTCCGGTCAACTGCGCCGCGTCGCCAACTCGGCGGCGCGCGCCGGGGCGGTCATCTACGCGCTCGACACGCGCGGGCTGAGCACGGACTGGGCGCAAGCCGGGGACGACGCGCCGGCCGACTACGGCGGGCCGCTGCTGAGCGCGAGCCTGGGGGCGGCGACGGCGGCGCAGGAGCCGCTTAGCATGCTGGCGGCGGAGACCGGCGGGCGGGCGTTCCTGAACTCGAACGCGCTGGGCGTGGGCGTCGCGGGCGCGCTCGGCGAGACGGAGCGTTACTACCTGCTCGCCTGGCAGCCCGACGATCAGGCGGAGGCGCGCGGTCGCGCCAGCCGCACGGTGATCAGCGTCCGGGGTCACCCGGAGTACACGGTGCTGGCGCGGCGCGGCTACTTCCGGCTGGCGGGCGACACCATCCCGCGCACGCTCCAAGCGCGGCTTCAGCCGCGCTCCAAGCCCGGCGTCGCGCCCGTGCCGACGCCGACGCCCGCTACCGACCCCGACCTCGTCGCCGCCATCGTCGCGCCCTACCCGACCAGCGCCTTGCCGGTGGCGCTCAGCCTCGCCTACCAGGACACGCCGGCCTTCGGCCCCGTCGTGACCGCGCAGGTGCAGGTGGACAGCGCGGGCATCGCCTTGCAGCGTCTGCCCGGCGAACCGGCCGGGGTGGTCGAGGTCGCGGGTGTGGTCTTCAACGCCGACGGCCGGCAGGTGGCCAGTTTTAAGAACCGCCTGAACCTCACGCCGCCCGCCGACCCGCAGCAGATGCAAGCGTGGCGCGGTCTCATCTCGCAATACAACTTGCAACTCACGCCGGGGCTGTACCAAGTGCGCGCGGCGGCGCGCGACGTGCGCGCTGGCACGCTCGGCAGCGCCATGCGCTGGATCGAGATTCCCGATCTCGCCAAAGGCGGCCTCGCGCTCGCCAGCCTGCAACTAAGCGAGCGCAAGTCGCTCCCCGGCGCGCAAACGGGTCAGTCGCAGGTCGTCATCACGCCGACCGTTGACGCGCGGCTCGACGCCAAGTCCGCCCTGCGCTTCCGCACCTACGTCTACAACGCCGCGCGCGCGGGCGGCACGCAGTCGCCGGACGTGGTGCTCCAACTACAAATCTTCCGCGACAACCAGCCCGTCATCACCGCGCCCGTGCGCCCGCTGCCCACGCGCGGTGCGACCGACACCGCGCGCCTCCCCTACGAGGCCGAACTGCCGCTCGACACGCTCGCGCCCGGCCGCTACCAACTGCGCGTGACGGCCGTGGATCGCATCGCCAAGACGACCGCCACGCAGCAGGCCAGTTTCGAGGTACGCTAGAGCAGCTTTCGTTAGAGTATACCGATGTGCGCTGCTGCTGGGAGCGCGGGCGTCCCGCCCGCCGTGAGCGCGTGCGTGAGCGCGAACAAACGGCCGCGCTATTATTCAAGCTTGCATGAGAACGAATCCGTTGAGCGTGCTGGCGCACGCTTGGCGGGCGGGACGCCCGCGCTCCCAGCAACAGGCAGCTTGGGTAAACTCAGCAGCTAGCCGCTCTAAGCCGTAAAACAAAATGAGGCCCGCGAAGTAAGTCGCGGGCCTCACGTGGCGACGGGGCGTTGCCGCCGTAAGACCGTCAGGACGTTGGCGGATTCGGCGTCAAGTTCGGTCGGTTGCGTGACGGTCTGGCCGTGCGCGCGGGCTGGCGGCCCGGCTGTCTGGCCGGCGCGGCCAGCGCGGTCTGCATGTTCAACTGGCCGTTTTCAAACGTGCCTTCGAGGCGGACGGGCGTCGCGCCCGGATGGTTGACCGCGCGGAGCGAAAAGCTCACGCGCGCGCCGGTCACTTGCGCCGTGCCGGCGAACGCCTGCGTGCCGTTGGTGCGGTAGACGAGCAGCGTGGCCGTATTCGGCTGTCGCCCCGGCTCGGTCAACAGGTAGTGCGAGATCGAGTAGCCGTCGGTCTCGACGGACTTCAGCGCCACCGCGCCGAGCAGAGTCTTACGGGCCGTCAGTTTGTTGATCGCGCCCGCGGCGGTGAAGGCGCGATTGATCGCCAGCATCCGCACGCTGCGCCCGCAGCGCACCTGATAGAGCGCGTTCTGATCGTACTCGATCCCAATCGGCTCGAAGGCGAGCGTCCGCAGGCTTAAGGCCGCCTCGCCCGCCTCGGCTTTGGCGAACTGCACGGGCCTGGCCCCGGCCGGCGGCAACTCGATCAAGTTTTTACCGTCGGGCGCGGCGAGTTCGTTGCCCGCGAGGCCGAGCCGGTGCGAGATCAGGGCGGCGGCGAACTGGGCCTGCGCGGCGACGAGTCCCGTCGTGCGCTGCCGCACCTGCGCGAGCGCCGCCAGTGCCCGCTCGCCCCCGATGCGCCCCAGCGCCTTCGCCACGTCCGCCAGCACGCGCTGATCGCTCACGCGGCTCTGCTTGATGAGCGCCTCTTCGGCGGCGGGCGTGCCCAGCTTGCCCAAGCTGACGGCGGCCGCAGCGCGCATGCGCGGGTGCTCCTTCTCGTTCGCCAGCACCTGTGCGAACACGTCCTCCGCGTGCGGGGGTCTGGAAGTGGCCAATAAGGCCATTGCCGTCACGCGCCGCAGCGTCTTGTCCTGACCGAGCACGACGGCCCGGAGTCGTTCGGGACTGATTATTTGCTCGCTCACGTATGCACCTCCAATTTGTCGGCCGCCGCCGGCCGCCGCTCAGCAGGCCGCCTTAATCTCGTCCGCGTCGCGAACGTCGTCTATCTGATCCGAGTTGAGCTGCGTCGAGTCGGGCATGGGCAGGGCCTTGCTCGACTGGCACATCAGGTTGGCGGGCTTGTCGTTCTCGTGGCCGAGGCCGAAGAAGTGGCCCAGCTCGTGCCCCGTCGTGCGCGCCGTTTGCAGAAAACTCTCGGTGAAGATTTCTACGACCACGCCGTCCGGCTTGGCCGGCGTGAGGCCGGCCGTCGAGCCGACGTAGAGCGGCACGTAGAAGACGTTGATGCCGTCGTTGGGGATGCTGTACGCCTCCGTCAGATCGTCGGCCTCGCCGTCGCTGTCGATCACGTCGAACCCGGTGTTGTCGGAGAGCGGCACGAACCACCAGCGCTCGACGCGCCCGACGCCGATGCCGAAGGCCGCGTAGATGTCGCGGGTGATCTGCACGGCGCAGTCAACGCACTGCTCCTCGGCCGGCGAGAGCAGGCCGTTGTCGTCCGTGCCGACGCGGATCAGGTTGAGGTGGAAGTGCCTTTTCTGCACACGCCGCATCTGCGTCAGCAGCGAGAGCGACTGCGGCAGCGCGTTTTGTGAATCGGCCAGCGTCCACGGCGGGCCTGAGGCGTAACCGAAGAAGTCGCCGACAACCGAGAAGTTGCCCCCCAGCCCGATGCAATGCGCCAACGCTCTGAGCGATGCCATAAACTGCTCCTCTCGCGCAACGCCGACGACGCTGCGCTCAAAACTGATGCTCGTCGCTCGGCGACCCGCGCCCTACTGCAAGGCGATCAGGATCGGGATCAGCCCTTGGCCCGTCGCCAGCGGCCGCAACGCCTTGCCGATCACCGCGCCGAAAGCCCGCAGCGGATCGGCGGCCTTCATGGCGTGGCCGAGCGTGGGCGAAGTCGTCAGCAGATCGCCCACGCCGATGGCCGCGAACTGCGCGTCCGCCTGACAGTAAACCTTGCCCACCAGGGCGACGGGCTTGCGGTCGGTACGAGCGCGATCTTTACCGAGGACGATGCCCGGCTTGAGGTCGCCCGCGCCGGAGAGGACGCCCGCGACGCGTCGGTCGTAAGCCTCGCGGCTGGGGCGCAGCTTGCCCTCGTCGTCAATCACCATGACCGTGCCCGGCGCGCAGTCCGCTGCCTCGGCGACCTCGAACTCCTCGGCGCAGTCGGCATTCTTCAGCGTGATGTCGCCAGCGTCGGCGTCGAGCCAGATGGTAGCCTTGTTAAAGTCGTTCGTCTCGCCGGTCACGCTGGCGGGGAAGAGGCCGATGTCGCCGTCCTGGCCGTTGCCGCCGAGCCGGATGTTGGCGTGCGAGCCATCGAGCACGATGGCGTTGTTCTTATTAGCGTCGCGCACGAACGCCATGCCGGGCTTGCCATTCCCGCCCAGCCACAGGGTGGACACGATGCCGTCCAAACGCGCGCCCCAATCATTGCCCGTGCCGTTCAGGCTGAGCGAGCTTGTGTTGGTCAGTTCCATCATGTGGAAGCCTGACCCGGTCTGGTAGACGATCTGGACGAAACCCGAATCGGGGTCAATGGTCAGGATGGGCTTGTTGCTGGAGTTCCGGAACTCGACCTTGCCGGTGAAAGTTTGGCCCATGATGCGCTCCTTTGGTTGTCGGAGTTGGTGAAGTGTTCTGTTGCGCCGCCCGGTGGCTCGGCAGTGGGACAAGGGTTTGGTCTGTACTACACGCCCGCGCGGCCCAAGCCCTCAGAACGGTCGCGCAAGCATGGCTGAGGAGTGCGCGCATACTACACCCGGAGTTAGTTTCAGGCAATAGTCAACTTTGCCAGCGGCGAGGGCGCGGGCCAGGCAAACGCAAAATATTGAGCAGCTAAGCGGCGGGCTGCGGCCTCATTGCTCCAGGTACATCTTCGCGGCCATCTTCGCGAGCTTCCACATCTTGCCCCATTCGATGCGCCCTTCCGCGTCGCGCCCCGTCAGCTTGTCCACGATCAGCTTGCGGAACTGTTTGCCCTCGCGGCGCAGCATGAACTCTTTGGCGTAGGGCTTCGCGGTGTCGAAAAAGCTGAAGCCGGGGTCGGTGGCGATGCCGATGCCTTCAAGCGTCATCAGCGCGCGCATGATGTAGGTGAAGCGCGCGGGCAGGCGGAACGGGTAGTCGTACATCACCTCGGCCAGATCGTAGGTCAACTCTTTGAAGTTCACCTCGCCGAGCTTCAGGTTCAGGTAGTGGCGGAACAGGGCTTCGATCACCGGGCGCACGAGTTCGGGGCTGACGCCGGGCTTCAGGAAGTCTAGGTCGATCAAGTCCTGGGCGAGGCCGTGTATGTCGCGCTCGACGACGTGGAAGAAAGCGTTGATCATCTGCGCCTGTAGCTGCGGCGTGATGCGCCCGGTCATGCCGAAGTCGAAGAAGGCGAGGTGGCCTGTGTCCATGACGAGCAGGTTGCCGGGGTGCGGGTCGGCGTGGAAGTAGCCGTCTTCGAGCAGTTGTTTGAGGTACGTGCGCACGAGCAGGCGGTTGACCTTGACGGGCGAGATGCGCCGCGCCTTCAGTCCTGCGATGTCCGTCACCTTCGTGCCGCGCACGAAGTCGAGCGTCAGCACGTGCCGCGTCGTGTGCGACCAGTAGATGCGCGGCACGCGGACGACGTGCCAGCTACGGAAGTTGCGGCGGAAGCGGTCGGCGTTGCGCCCCTCCTGCGCGTAGTCCATCTCCTCGCAGATCGTCTCGCCGAACTCGCGCAGCATGCCCTCCCAGTCGGCGTTCTCGTTGAACTCGGGCCGGCGCGAGAGCAGGCCGACGATGCGCCGCAGGATGGCGATGTCGAAGCTGATGGTCTCGACGAGGTGGGGACGCTGGACTTTGACCGCGACCTCAGCGCCGCTGTGCAGGCGCGCGCGATAGACCTGACCGAGCGACGCGGCGGCAATCGGCTCGGCGTCGATCTCCGCGAACGCCTCCCGCAACGTGCGCCCAAGCTCCGCCTCGATGCGCGCGTAAGCCTCGCTCGTCGGGAACGGCGGCACTTGGTCTTGCAGCGTCGCCAACTCTTTGACGTAAGCGAGCGGCAGCAGGTCGCCGCGCGTGCCGAGCGCCTGCCCGATCTTGATGAAGGTCGGCCCCAGTCTGAGCAGGCTGCGCTTGAACCACGCGGCCTGTCGTGCGAGCCGCGCCTCCTTGCTCGCGGAGGCGTCCGCCCCGCGAAAGACGACGTAGCGCACCGCGCGCACAAACCGATCAGACGCGCGCACGACCAACTCGTGCCACCACGCGCGCAGGCGTGCGCCGCGCCCCTGCGTGCTCGCCGCCGCGCGCGCCCGCTCGGCCATGCGCCGCTTGAACTTGCCGCGTGCCTCGTAGTTTTCCAGAAACAGGTAGAACGAGAGCAGCCCCAGCACGCGCGCGATCTGCGCCGTGCGCCACCAGCCCCGCCAGCCGATGCGCTCGAACTCGACCAGCGCCACGCGCCCCGCCAGCCCCGCGCCCGGCGCGACGAGCCGCGTGCCGCCGTTTGGCTCAGCCTCAGTCTTGGGCGCGGGCACGACCAGGGCGATCTGCCCGTGCCCGTTACCGTTCCCATTACGGCGCGCGCCGCTCGCCGGTATCAAGGAAGTCTGTTCTTTTTCGCTAATGGCCATGCAGTTTCAATCGTAAGTCGCGCCTGTCCCAAACCTATGACAGCAACGAAAAAATAAGGTTTCAAGTTGCAGCCAACAACCTCAGCTTAGATGCGCCGGAGACGAAATCAGCACCCGTTGCGTGGCGAAAACCAGGCACGCCCATGCTGGGAGCGCGGGCGTCCCGCCCGCCTAAGCGTGCGTCAGCACGCTTAAACAGTTTGCGCCGGCCCTCAAGTTTGAATTCAAACTTGAGGGCCGGCGCAAAATTCTGTTCGCGCTGACGCGCTCAAGGCGGGCGGGACGCCCGCGCTCCCAGCAAATAGGCGTTTCAAATAATCGCCAGCGAGTGGCGCACGCCGCGGCGCATGAAATAGGCGCGGGCGCGCGCTACGTCCGCATCAATCTGCCGCTTTAACTCGTCAACGGACGCGAACTTCCGCTCGGCGCGCAGGCGGCGCAGGAAGCGGACGCGCACCACGTCGCCGTAGAGGTCGCCCGCCCAGTCCATGACGTAAGTTTCGATTGAGGGCTGCCCGTCCTGATCAAACGTCGGACGCGTGCCGATGTTGGTGATGCTGCGCCGCCAAGCGCCTGCGATCAGCGTCGCCGTCGTATAGACGCCGGCCGCCGGGATGACGCGGTTCTGCGGGTGCAGGTTCGCGGTCGGGAAGCCGATAGTGCGCCCGCGCTCGTGCCCGCGCACGACGCGCCCCTCGACACCGTAGGGTCGCCCCAGCATGCGCCGCGCCAGATTGACGCGCCCCTGCGACAACAGTTCACGAATCCGGCTTGAGCTGATGCGCTGCCCGCGCAAGCCTACCTCCGGCACTTCGTCCGCGTGAAAGCCTAGCTCGGCGCTCACGCGCCTGAGCAATTCGATGCTCCCCTCGCGCTTGTAGCCGAAGGCGAAGCCGCGCCCCAGGAAGACCGCGCGCGCCTGCAAACGCTCGTGCACCACGTCGCGCAAGAACTCTTCCGCCCGCACCTGCGCGAACGCACGCGTGAAGCGCACGACGATTGTCTGCTCGATGCCGAGCACGTCCAGCGCCTCGATCTTTTGATCGAACGTTTGCAAGAGCGGCGGCGCTGACTCCGCGTGCAGCACGGCGCGCGGGTGCGGGTCGAACGTGATCACGGTCGGGACGGCGCGGAGCGAGCGCGCCTGCTCCACCACCGTCCGCATGATCAACTGATGCCCCAGGTGCAGCCCGTCGAACACGCCCAGCGTCAACACCGTCGGGCGCGCGATCTCCGCGTTGTCTGTGCCGTGGAAGAGACGCATAAAAGCAGTGACGAGTGACAAGTGACAGGTGACGAGTTAAGACAAGCTTTCTTGCTTGTCACTTGTCACTTGTCACTTGTCACTGATTTCTAATCCGTCATAGCCCCACTCGACGTTGTCGGGCAGCAGCTTCGAGTCGCGGGCGTGTTTGATGTCGTGCGCGATGTGCGTCAGGTAGGCGCGGCGCGGTTTCAGTTGTTCGATGTAGGCAAGTGCCTGTTCGAGCCAGAGGTGCGTCGGGTGTGGGCGGATGCGCAGGCAGTCGAGGACGAGCGCGTCCAGGTCGCGCAAGCTGTCCATCGTCGCGGGCGGAATCTCACTCAGGTCGGTCGCGTAGGCGAAGTCGTTGAAGCGGTAGGCGACGACGGGCAGCCGCCCGTGGATAACTTCGAGCGGCGTCACCCGCAGGTCGCGGCTGAAGGAGAAGGGCGCACCCGCGACGACCGTGTGCGCGACGACCTGCGGCAGCCCGCCGCCGAAGTAGGTCGGCTCGAAGACGTACTTGAAGATGCGCCGGATGTCCACCCACGCGCGCTCGTTGGCGTAGACGCCGAGCGCGCCGTGCCGGAAGTTGAGCGGGCGGATGTCGTCGAGGCCGAAGACGTGGTCGGCGTGGCAGTGGGTGATGAGCACCGCGTCGAGCCACTTCAAACCGTGCCTGAGCGCCTGCTGCCGAAAATCCGAAGAGGTGTCAACCAGCACCGTCTGCCCGTCGTGCTCGACCAGCACGGAGACGCGCAGCCTCTTGTCACGCGGATCGTCCGACCGGCACGTCTCGCACTCGCAGCCGATGGACGGCACGCCCGTCGAAGTGCCCGTGCCGAGTAGCGTGAGTTTCATAAAGGCGAGTCCAAAGTCTAAAGTCCAATGTCCAAAGTCAGGTCCGACATTGGGCTTTAGGCTTCGGACGTTGGACGTTGGACGTTGGACTCATCTTCCCCCCGTGATGTCGCTGCCGGTGAAGCCGCGCGGGCGCGTGGGCGGGCGCGTGTTGGCGAGCGAGACGTACTGCATCTGCAACTCGGCGAGCAGGCTCTCGATGATCTGCTGCTCCTGCGTGCTCAGGTTGCCGCGCGTCTTCTGCTGGATGGTGACGAGCAGGTCTATGCAGTGCTTGGCAAGCGGCAGATCGACCTCGCCTGCGGGCAGGCCCGGATGCTCGGTCATGCCGAGCGCGGCGGCAGCGGGCGACGCGATGAACATGACGAGGTTGGCGAACGCCGTCGGGTCGCCGCCCGCGGCCGTGTCGGCATCGGGTGCGGTCGTAGGTTGCGCGCGCTGCTCCGCGCCGGCACGGGCTTCAGTGTGTGCGGCCTCGCGCGGCGGTGCGGCCGCGTCGGCCGGCGCACCGCCGCCGGTTGCCGCGCCGACGGTCTCAGGCTGGGCGGCGGGTTGCTCGGCGGGCGTGGCTTCCGCCTCCGGCTCAAGCAGGCGCGGCGTGCCGTCGGCGTTGAACAGGCGGCGATCCGTAACTTTGAAAGTCGGCTTCTCTTCGCTCATGATGTTTACGCGACCGGGGCTGACGCTCAGCGCCGCGCCAGTCAATCATTCCGTCTCACTTGTTGTTTACTTAACGCCGCGATGGTAGCACCTGCGGCCGTGCCATCGCAAGAAAGCGAATTAACCACAAAGACACATAAGGACACAAAGAAAGGCAGACGGCAGATCGCGGAGTGCGCCGTTCTTGATCCCTCCTCTTTGTGTCCTTTGTGTCTTTGTGGTTAATTCCCCCGCCTGACTTGGCACTTGCGATCCGAAGCCTTAGACTCTTGCCTCAAGACTCCAATTTCAGGACTAAATTTTATGCCCGCTTCATTCGCTGACCTGATTGCACTAATGTCGCGCCTGCGCTCGCCCGACGGTTGCCCGTGGGATCGCGAGCAGACCTACGCCACGCTCGCGCCGATGTTGCTCGAAGAGGCCTACGAGGCGTTCGAGGCCGTCGAGGCGGCGCGCGAAGGTCGCCCCGCAGAGTTGAGCGCGGAGTTGGGCGATCTGCTCTTCCAGATCATCTTCTACGCGCAGGTCGCCGCCGAGCGCGGCGAGTTCACCATTGCCGACGTGGTGGACGGCATCCACACCAAGATGGTGCGCCGCCACCCACACGTCTTCGGCGACGAAACCGCCGCCGACGCAGCCGAAGTCCTGCGCAACTGGGAGGCGATCAAAGCCGCCGAGAAACGCGCCGCCGGCAAGACGGACGAAGCACAGGACTCGTCGCTCCTCGACGGCGTCTCCGCCAAAGCGCCCGCGCTCATGGAAGCGCACCAACTGACGACGAAGGCGGCGCGCGTCGGCTTCGACTGGCAGCGCCTCGACGACATCTTCGCCAAGCTGCATGAAGAGATAGACGAGCTTAAAGCCGCGATCAGAGAGCGCGACGAAAGCCAGCAGGCGCGCGCGGAGGGCGCGCAGCCCGCCAGCACCCAACGCGCCCGCGAAGCCCCCGCCCGCCCCGCCTCGGACGAAGAGGCCGAGCACGCCCGCGTCCGCGAAGAACTGGGCGACCTGCTCTTCGCCGTCACCAACATTGCCCGCCACCTCGGCGTCGAACCCGAAGCCGCCTTGAAACTCACCAACCGCAAATTCCGCCACCGCTTCCGCCACATCGAACATGGCCTACGCGCGCGTGGGTGCACGCTCGACGAAGCGACGTTAGACGAGATGGAAGAACTTTGGCAGGAGGCGAAAGGCGCGCGTGATTAAGCGAAAATATCTTTTCCTTTACGGGCGTGGGATGCTGAGGTCATCGCAGATTTTGTGCGCCAGATATTTCTTAATCTCGCGGTGACGGGGCACGGACGAGAACGCGCCGTTGGCAGGATTCTTGTAGATGGTGTGCTTACCGCCTTCGCGGACGAAGCGGCAGCCGTGCGCTTCAAGGTGACGAACGAGGTCTGTGCGGTTCATCTCAGGCGGCGCGTAGTTTAATCTGCTCGCGCATGACCGTCCGCCCCTGTGCGCTCTCCGCCAACCGCTGCTCCGCTGCCTCGCGATTAACTTCGAGGATCAACTGGATGGCCTCCATCAGATTCTCACGCGTCTCTGCCAGCGTCTCGCCCTGCGTGTTCGCGCCCGGCAACTCCGCTACGTAGCCGATGAAGCCGCCCTCTTCCGCCTCCTCAAAGATCGTCGTCAACGTCAGTTCATCCATAAACTGCTCCTACGTTATATGCTTATCTTGCTCCGCATTTAATCACAAACCTGCGCTGGTCAAAAGCGCACAGGCTCGCCGCGCGCTTGTGCGGCGACGTAGTGACAAGAAGCTGACGACAAATGTTAAGATAGGTCTCGGTTTGGCGCAGCCGACCGGGCCCGTGTCAGCCGTCCCCCGGCATAAATTTTCGCGGAGGTTCACCTGATGGCGCTCGTGCAGTTCGTCAGAAATTATGAAGACCTGTCGACGGACAGGGGGTTTCAGTTCAAGTTCTATTGCGACAAGTGCGGCAACGGTTACATGTCGCGCTTCCAGGCGTCGGCGCTGGGCACGGCCGGGTCGCTCTTGCGCGCGGCGGGCGACCTGTTCGGCGGCTGGGCCAGTTCGGCCGGCAACTCGGCTTACGAGGTGCAGCGCGCGGTGGGCGGCAAGGCGCACGACGACGCGTTGGAGAAGGCGGTCGAGGAGGGCAAGCAGCATTTTCATCAGTGCTCGCGCTGCGGCAAGTGGGTCTGCCCGGAAGTCTGCTGGAATGCGCAGGCGGGGCAGTGCGAGGACTGCGCGCCCGACTTCAAGGAGGAGTTCGCCGCCTCGCACGCGCACGCGAAGGCCGAGGCGGCGCGCGAGCAGTTGTACGAGAAGGCGCGGCAGACCGACTACGCGGCGCAGGCGGACATGAGCGCCGCCGCTTACGCCAAAGCGCCGCCGCCGGCCGCGCAGGCGTCGGACGCCGTTGCGCCGGGGCCGGTCTGCGTCAGTTGCGGCGCGGGCGTGGGCAAGGCGAAGTTCTGCCCGGAGTGCGGCACGCCGACGGTGAAGCCGAAGCCAACCTGCACGGCCTGCGGTCATCAGCCCGAAGGCACGCCGAAGTTCTGCCCCGAATGCGGGACGAAGATGTAGCCGCTGGGAGCGCGGGCGGACCGCCCGCCTTGAGCGTGCCAGCGCGAATAAGCGGACGCGCTGAATATCTAGCTTGAAAGAGAGCGAGACCTTTGAGCGTGCTGGCAGCACGCTAGGCGGGCGCGCGCGCCCGCGCTCCCAGCAAGAGCGTGCTTTGCTAAAGAGAACGGGCCGGGTTATTTAACCCGGCCCGTTTTGTTTTCAGCCTGCGCCCGCGCGTCAGAGGCTACCGATGAACTGTATGCTGCGCAGGACGCTGCTGAAGGTGTTCTGGTAGTAGCGCGACTCGTCCTGCGGCACGACGGCGTTGAAGTAGAAAAGCCGGCCGTCGCGCAGCATGGTCGTGACGACCGTAACCTGCTCGGTGCGCCCTGTGACGGGCGAGCGCCCCGCCAGGGTGATGGCGTAGGCCGTGCGCCCGGAGATGCTGGTGCGCTGGTAGCCATTGCTCTGCTGTTGCAGGTACGGGTTGCCCTGGAGCAGTTCGCTAACGTACTGGTCGGTCGCGCCGCGCAGGTCTCGCGCCTGCTCCTGATCCACGCCGATGATGACGCCGTGCGTGATGCCGTTCTGGTCGGTCGCGCCGTCGGGCGCGAACGTGGCCGAGTTCTGCGCGCCGTAGTCGCGCCAGTTGTCCGGGATGGACATCGTATACCAGTCAGTCCTGATCTGGCGGTAGCGCGTGGACGGCTGCGGCACGCGGTCGCTGCGCGTGCCCGGATAGCCCTGCGTCTGGCCGCCGCCGGTCTGCGCCGACTGGTACGAGCCGGAGCCGCGCAGGCGCGACTGCACGCGCGCGAACTCCTGCGTGTTGCGGATCGGGTTGCGCACCGTGCCGATCAGTTGCGCCTCCTGCTGGATGCGCTGGTAGCGGTTCGCCGGGTTCGGGTGGTCGCTCAAAAACTGCGGCCCGCCGCCCCCGCCCTGCTGCTGGATGGTCTTGAACATGTTCGCCAGATCGATTGGATCGTAGCCGGCGCGCGCCATGATCTGCGAGCCGAGCACGTCGGCCTGCGTCTCGTACTCACGGCTGAACCTCAGGAAGTAGACGCCGACGCCGAGTTGCGAGCCTTGCCCAATGACGCTGCCCACGCCGCCGCCGATGATCGCGCCCGCGACCTGGCCGAGGCCCGACAGGATCGAATACTTCTGCGCCTTCGTGGCCTGCGCCGTGCCGTGGCGCAGGGCGACGTGCGACAACTCGTGCGCCATCACGCCGGCCATCTCGCCCTCGTTGCGCGCCGCCTCGATCATGCCGCGGTTGACGTACATCGGCCCGCCCGGCAGCGCGAACGCGTTAATCTCCTTCTGGTTCACGACCTTGAACGTGTAGCGGAACTCCGGGTGCTGGAACTCCTCCGGGATCGCGCGCACGAGCCGCTGCCCCACGTCGTTGACGTAGTCGTTGATCTCGTTGTCGCGCAGGATCGGCAACTGCTGCTCGGCCTCCTGCGCCGCCTGTATGCCGACCTTCACGTCGTCCTGCGGGCTGTAACCGTTGCTCGGCGCTTTAATGCGCGTGGCCTCGGCGAGCGCGCCGAACGGCAGCGCGAATAGCATGAGGGCCAGCAGGCCCGCCAGCGCGCCCCGCGTGCGCCTTGTTTGATAATGACTACCCTTCATCTCTTCCTCCTCCAAACTCGGCGCGCGCATGGGACGCGCGCCCTGCTTGTCCTTCAGCACAAACTAAAAAGCGACCGACACCCTGCTCTATCAGCACGAGGGTTCCGGCCGCCTTGCTAACTATTTCAGCCTCTCCCTCGCAAACATCAGCGGCAGACCGCGCGGGCGAAAATTCCTGCGCGGCAGGGGAGAGAGATTCTTCGTTGCCAAATACCGGCCGCGGCTAGTCGGGTTCGCGGCGGCGTCTTTCGCCTCCAATTCGATGAATCCTAACCGGACATAGTTGACCCGAAATTTGCCCCCCTTCAGTGCCCGCCGCGCGCGTTATCGGTTATCGGGCCGCTAAATAACCGGACAGTGTTGCGATGTTGTTTCAATTCACCCGCGTGGGGCGCAACTTTTCATCAACCGCGGCGGCGGCGCGTCTGCCGTCTGAAGAAGGGCCGGCGCGGGGTCGCGTTCTGCCCGCCCACGCGCGCTTCTTCCGCAAATCTCACGGTCGTGCCGGCGGCCGGGCGCGGAATCGTCACGGCCACGAACGGCGAAGTGACGACCTGCGTTGTAACATCGCCGGACGCAGGCCGGCGCTCCTCCACACTGACAGCAAGCACAGTGCCATCGCGCCGTATGCCGCGGAGCGCGACGGCGTAGCCGCCCGTCGCATGCCGCCCCTGGAAGACGAGGACGACCGCCTGCGAGTCGAAGTTGACCTCCGGCGGGCGGTTGCCGCCGATGGTGTTCCACGCGCGCCGCCAGTCGGCCTCGTTCGTGATCAACTCGACCGCGCGCCCGCCCTCGTGCCCGCTCACAGTGCCCGTCGCCAGCACGGAGAAATCAACCACGCGCGTCTGATCTTCCGCCGCCTCGTTCGCGGTCGCCGCCGCCGCGCCGTCGCCGAGCAGCGCCAGCCGCAGAATCTTCACGGGCGGCATGCCGTAGCTGAGCAGCCGGTCGTGGAACTCGCCGAGCCGGAACTGCGCGCCCATCTGCCTGCGGTAGTCTTCGCGCAGACGCATGATCTCCATCTTGCCGAGCGTGTAAACCAGGTAGGTCGGGTCGGCCGTGCCGCGCCGCGCCTCGCGCTCCGCGTTCGTCCGCTCCATGTAGCACTCGCGCATGAAGAATTCGACGCCCTCTTCGTAACTCATGCCGGCCGTGTGCATGCGGAGGCCCACGAGGTAGCGACCCAGGCGTGTGAGCGCGGCCGACAACTGCGCGAGCCTTAGCTTCGGGTTGTTGCCGCCGTAGCCCTCGTCCAGCATCATCTGCTCGCAGTAGTGCGCCCAGCCTTCGACGAAGCTGTTGGCGGCGAGCGCGACGCGCACGCGCGAAGTGGTGCGCGGGAGCGCGAGGCTCTGGTAGTAGTGGCCGGGATAGACTTCGTGGATCGAGACGACGGGCAGTTGATAGCGGTTGTAGAAGCTGAGATGTTCCTCCCTGCGTCGCGCGTCCCAGGCCGGGTCGGGCGGCGTGACGTAGTAGTAAGCTTCGGTCGCATTGCGCTCGAACGGCCCCGGCGCGTCCATCGAGGCAAACGAGTAGGCGCGCGCGTACTCCGGTGTCTCGGCGACCGTCAGGTTCTCGCGTGCGGGCGGCGTCATGATGTTGTTCGCACGCACGAAGGCGCGGATGCGATCAAGCTCGGCGCGCGTCTCGCCGACGAGACCGCCGGCCGTCGGGTGGTCGCGCCCCAGCAGGCGCAGCACGGCGCGCACGTCGCGCCCCGGCGCGACTTCCGCGGCGACGGCGCGCATCTCGTTCTGCGTGCGGCGCAGTTCCCGCTCGCCGTCCGCGATGAGTTGGGCGAGCGGCGTGTCCACCATCTCTTCGTAGAGCAGCTTCTTGCGGTAGTTCTCCGCGCCGATGGCGAAGTCGCCGTTCGAGCGCGCGAGCAGATCGCGCTGCAACCAGTCGGCGTAAGCGCCGAGCGCCGCGACGACCGCGTCGTTCGCCGCCGCGAACTCGTCGCGCCGCGCGGTCGGTAGTCGCCCGCCACCCGCGCGCTCGAACATCTGCGGCACGACGCGGCGGAAGAAGTCCACGCTGCCCGCGACCTGCGCGAGCGCCGTCTCGGTGTAGATGCGCGGCGGGTTCTGCAAATTGGCGCGCGCTTCGGCCAACAGGCGCGGCGCTTGCCGCTCACGCGCGAGCAGCGCGTCGAGCCTCTGCTCGACGGGCGCGTAGTTGCGTTTGAGTATGTTGTCCACGCTCGCGGCGAGCAGGTTGTTGTAGAGGTTCGGATCGCGCTGCCACGTGCGCACGCCTTCGAGTTCGAGCAGTTGGCCTTGCGCGTGCGCGCGCAGGACGAGCAGGTCGTAGCGCGCTTCGGGCGAGAGCCGCCACTCCGCGACGCGCGCCATCTGCGCGAACGCCGCGCGCAGGCGGCGTACCTCGCGCGCGACCGCCTCTGTGCTGCGCGACTCAAGCTGCGCGTCGTACTCGTGCAGGCCCAGCACGGTGGCCTGCGTCGGATTGAACGCGTAGTAGCCGCGCAGGTACTCGTTCGCGAGTTGCCGCACGCGCGCGTCCTGCGCGGCGCTCGCCGCGGCCGGCGAGACGGATGCGCGGCGGCGTTGGGCCACGGCCGGCGTTGCGAGTTGTAGGATGACGGACAGGGCGCAGGCGAAGAGAAACGGTTTGCGACTCATCAGCAGGCAGACGCTCCTTGCAGGCTGGGCGCGAGATTAACACAAAATTAGCGCCGGACAGATATTAACCACAAAGACACGAAGAACAAGCAAAGTTACTTCGTGTCTTTGTGTCTTTGTGGTTAATTCTTACGACTTGCGCGGATCGATCCGCTCGTTCAGCCACTTCGTCGCGTCGCTGAGCGGCCCGATGCGGTGCTCCTGGCCCTTCCAGACGCGAATCATCGAGATGATCAGGAAGACGAAGCCGGCGAAGCGCACCAAGCCGCCGCCCGACCAACTGCCGGTGATGAGGCTGATGAAGGTGAAGAGGAAGCTGAGCGCCAGGATCGCGAGGTGCAGCGCGAGGCCCTGCGCCGCGTGGAAGCGCACGCGCGTCTCGCGGCGCGGCACGAGCAGCAGTTCGATGAGCGCGACGACGAGACCGATGTAGAACGGCGCGTAAGGCAGCACGGTCGCGTACTTCTCGGAGATGTTGAGACCGGCGATGGTGCGCTCCGGCGCGAAGCCGGGCGCGGCCGGCGGCGGCGGCGCGTAAGCTTGTTGATATTGGGGCGGCTGCTGGTAGACGGTCGGCGGCTGTTGGTACGTCGGCGGAATGAAGATGGACGGGTAGGACTGCGAGAACTTTTCGTCCATGCGCTGCGTCGGCGCTTCGGACGGCGGCGACACGCGCGGCGCTGACTGCGCGGCGTCGCCGACTTCGTTCGTCGGGCGCGGCTCGACGGCGCGGGTCGCGCCCCACATCTCGTCAGTCTGCCGCACGAAGTCTGGGTCGAGCGGGTCAGTGTCGTACTTGCTGCGCTTCTCTGACATGACAATGTGTTTACGAACAGGGCGCGCGCCGGGTTCGCCCCAATCTCACGCCTCGACGACCCGGTATTCTACTCGCTCCCAGCGTTTTTCGCCCTCGAAAATTCGGAACGCCGCGAGTGCCGGCCCCCGTCCACCCAGCCCGATGATGAGATACAACGCCGCCGGGTAGAACGCCAGCCGCACGTCCGTCTCCGACGGCACAGGCTCGCGTGCGCGCGGGTGCGAATGGTAGATCGCCAGCAGTTCTTCGCCGCGTTCGCGCATACGCCGCTGCGCCGCGAACAACTCGGCGGGCGCACCCTCGTAAGCCGTGAGCGGTTCGGGCGCGACGTTCCGCAGACGATAGATCGTCTCGGCCGTCTGCCCGCGCCCGCCGACCAGCCCGCAGCACTCGGCCGGCGCGTCGGCGCGCGCGTGCGCGAACATCTCGTCAAGCTGCGCGCGCCGGAGAGTGATGACCGGCTCACTCGTCATCCACGATCCGAATGTTCAACTCGTCAAGTTGCCGCGCGTCCACCGTGCCCGGCGCGTCCACCATCAGGTCGGCGGCGGAAGCGGTCTTGGGGAACGCCATCACGTCGCGGATGTTGTCGGTCGGGACGAGCGCCATCAGCAAACGCTCGACGCCGGAGGCGATGCCGCCGTGCGGCGGCGTGCCGTATTCGAGCGCGTCGAGGAAGAAGCCGAAGCGAGCGCGCGCCGTCTCCTCCGTCATGCCGATGGCCTGGAAGATGAGCCGCTGCACGTCGCGCCGGTGGATGCGGATCGAGCCGCCTGCGACCTCAATGCCGTTAATCACCGTGTCGTAAGCCTTCGCGCGAATCTGACCGAGCAGGTGCGTCTCGCCCTGCGCCATCGCGCGCTCAAGGAGCGGCAGGTCTTCATCGAGCGGCGACGTGAACGGATGGTGCATCGCGTAGTAGCGCCCGTCGTCCTCGTGGTACTCGAACATTGGAAACTCCGTCACCCACAGCGGCTTGAAAACGTTGTCGGGGATCAACCGCTCACGCCGCGCCATCTCGTTGCGCAGCGCACCCAGGGCGGCCGCGACCGTCGCCGCCTTGCCCGCGACGACGAGCACCGCGTCACCCTTCTCCGCGCCGGCCGTCTCCGCCACGCGCCGCACGCCCTCGTCGCCGAGCGCCTTCAGCAGCGACGACGACAATTCGTCGCCCAGCTTGATCCACGCCAGCGCGCCCGCGCCGTAACGCTTGACGAGTTCCTGCAACTCGTCAAGCTGCTTGCGCGACAGGTGCGCGCCGCCTTTGACGACCAGACCTTTGACTTCCCCGCCCGCCTCAAGCGCGGACGCGAACGGCGCGAAGGTCGTGCCCGCGAGCGCGGGCGCGAGGTCTTGCAACTCCAACCCGAACCGCAGGTCGGGCTTGTCGCTGCCGTAGCGCCTGAGCGCCTCGGCATACGACAGGCGCGGGAACGGCGTGGGCAACTCAACATTGAGCGCGTCGCGGAAGACGCGCGCGAGCAGGCCCTCGACCAACTCGTAAACCTGTCCGAGCGACGGGAAGCTCATCTCCACGTCCAACTGCGTGAACTCCGGCTGGCGGTCGGCGCGCAGGTCTTCGTCGCGGAAGCAGCGCGCGATCTGGTAGTAGCGATCCAGCCCCGCGATCATGCACAACTGCTTGAAGAGTTGCGGCGACTGCGGCAGCGCGTAGAACTTGCCGTGATGCAGCCGCGACGGTACGAGATAATCGCGCGCGCCTTCGGGCGTGGACTTGTACAGGATCGGCGTCTCGATTTCCGTGAACCCCTGCTCGTCCATGTAACGGCGCTCCGCGGCGACCACGCGATGGCGCAGGCGCAGGTTCGCCTGCAACTGCGCCCGCCGCAGATCGAGGTAACGATACTTGAGCCGCACGTCCTCGCTCGCCATCGCGTCCGAGTTGGCCACGTCAAGCTGGAACGGCAGCGTCCGCGCCGTGTTCAAGAGCAACAACTCGCGCGCCTGCACCTCGACCTCGCCCGTCGCCAGCTTCGGGTTGCGCTGCCCCTCCGCGCGCGCCACGACCTCGCCCGTCACCGCAATGACATACTCGCCGCGCACCTCCTTCCCCTTCGCGTGCGCCGCGGGCGCGTCCTCCGCGTCGAACACGACCTGCGTGATCCCGTCGCGGTCGCGCAGGTCAAAGAACGTCAGCGGCCCGAAGTCGCGCCGCCGCGCCACCCAGCCCATCAACGTCACCGTCCGCCCCACGTGTTCGGCGCGCAACTCCCCGCACGAATGTGTGCGTCGTAAATCTCCCAGGTTATCGAGCATGGTCGTTAATCAATCGTATATCGAAAACTATCGGCGCGGAGATAAACCACGAACGCACACGAAACGACACGAAGCGGAGGCCCGAAACTCTGCAACTTGTTTCGTGTCGTTTCGTATGGTTTCGTGGTTACTACCTTCCCGCAATCCCATCCTTCAATCCCGCCGCAACGTCTCGCGCACGGTCGCGGCGACCGCGGCGCGCGCCGTCGTGCGCTGCTCGCCGGAGCGCATATCTTTCAGGGCGACTTCGCCGCGCGCACGTTCGTCAGGGCCGGCGACCGCGACGAACGGCACGCTACGCGCCGCAGCATATTTGAACTGCTTGCCGACCTTGTCGCCGACCTCCGGGTAAACGTCCACGCGCAAGCCCGCCGCGCGTAACTCGCGTGCGAGCGCGAGCGCATCCGCCGCCGCCGCCTCGTCCCAGATCGTCACCATCACGTCAGCCACCGCACTGACGAGCGCGGGCGGAAACATCTCGCGCTCCGTCATCACGACGATGATGCGCTCAAGACCGAGCGAGAAGCCGCACGCCGGGATGTCGCGCCCCGAGAACATGCCGACGAGGTTATCGTAGCGCCCGCCGCCGCCGAGACTGCCCGCCAGGTCAGGCACGTTGATCTCCATGATCGCGCCCGTGTAGTATGACAGCCCGCGCGCGAGACTCGGATCGAGCTTGACGCGCGTGCCGAGGCCGGCGGCTTCGGCGTACTGCAAAATCTGGCGCAACTCTTCGCAGCCGTGCGCGCCCGCGTCGTGCGGGCCGATGAACTCGACGAGTCGGCCGAGCATGTCGGCGTTGAAGGCTGCGCGCTCCGTGCCTGCCTCGCCCACGTCAATCATCGTTGCCGCTTTCTCTATCCCGGCGACGCCCTCGAAGAAGCGCAACAGTTTCACTGCCGCCTCGCCCGCGACGCCGCGTGCGTTCAACTCTTGGGCGACGCCTTCCGGGCCAACTTTGTCGAGTTTGTCGAGCGCGACGAGCGCGTCCGCCTGCTTGTCGGGCGCGACGCCCGCCTGTCCGAGCACGCCCGCCAGAACCTGCCGGTGATTCAAACGGATCGTGAAGTCGTTGAAGCCCAAGCGCACGAGCACGTCGCTGACCGCTGCGCACAGTTCCGCCTCGACGATCATCGAGCGCGAGCCGCAGATGTCCACGTCGCACTGGTAGAACTCTCTGAATCGGCCGCGCGCCGGGCGGTCTGCGCGCCAGACGGGTTGAATCTGGTAACGCTTGAAGAAGCGCGGCAGCTTGTCGCCGTATTCGGCGACGACGCGCGCGAGCGGGACGGTCAGATCGTAGCGCAGCGCCAGATCAGCCTCGCCGGTCTTCTCGTGCTCGCCGCGCTTGAGGATTTTGAAGATGAGCTGGTTGCCCTCTTCGCCGTACTTGCCGAGGAGCGTCTCGATGTTCTCGACGGCCGGCGTCTCCAACGGCTCGAACCCGTAACGCTCATAGACCTCACGCACGACGCCGATGACGTACTCGCGCCGCCGCACGTCGCCTGGCAAAAAATCGCGCATCCCCCGCGCTGGCTGTGTCTTTGACATAAAACAGTAGGCAGTAGGCGGTAGGCAGTAGGCAGTGAAAAGCAGTTTGTCTTAACTGCCTACTGCCTACCGCCTACTGCTTACTCTTCCTTGTATTGCTTCGTGTACTCGATGTAGTTCTGCCAGTACACGTCGAGACCGGCGACCTCTTCGGCGGTGAGCGGGCGCTTAACTTTCGCGGGCACGCCCATGACGAGGGAGCGCGGTGGAATCTGTGTGCCGGGCGAGACGAGCGCGCCCGCGGCGATGAGCGATTGCGCGCCGACGCGCACATCGTCCATCACGATTGAACCCATGCCGATGAGGCAGCCGCGCTCGACGTGGCAGCCGTGCAGCGTGACGTTGTGCCCGACCGTCACCTCGTCTTCCAGCACGGTCGCGTGCGTGCCGTTGGTGACGTGTATGACCGTGCCGTCCTGTATGTTGGTGCGCGCGCCGATGCGGATGTAGAACACGTCGCCGCGCACGACCGCGCCGAACCAGACGGAGGAGTCCGCGCCGATCTCTACGTCGCCGATGACGACGGCCGTGTCGGCCACATAGGCCGTCGGGTGGATCTGCGGGTGCTTGCCGCGAAAGGGTCTGATCATTTAGCCGCCCCACTGTCCGCGCAGCCTGTTTTTTGGCCGCGAGATGAAAGTGGAAAAGTTAGCACGAAAGCCGGCGAAAGGGAAAAGCGGGCTGGCGGCGATAACGCCGCGCTGCAAGTTCTCTGCCCTGCTGACATTCTAACGTCGTAGTCCTCGCGTGTTCGTCAATCCATTTGCTCGAAAGGGTCTCCGCGTCTCCCAGGGGCCGAGGAGGAATGTCATGCACAAGCAGCAACACGGTAATAGACTCTGGCTCGTCGGCGCGGCGCTCGCGACCTGCGCCGTCGTTGCGCTCTGGGCGGCGCTGTTGTCGCCCGCCTCGCCCGCCCGCCGTGCGGCGCGCAGGCAACAGACGGACAAGCCGGCGCAGGCGAAACAGGTGAAGATCGATCTTGACCGCGCCGTCGCGGTCAGCCTGCCGAAGATGCCGCGCGATCTGAAACCCGTCGCGTTCAAAACGTCGGACGGCAAAGAGGGTTGGGCGCTGCGTATTCCGGGTGAGCGGCCTATCGCCACGCCCGCTTACGCCGCGGGGCTGGTCTTCGTCGGCGGCGGCTACGGCTCGAACGAGTTCTACGCCTTCGACGCGCGCACGGGCGCGTTGCGCTGGAAGATGCACACGTCGGACGACGGCCCGACGGCCGCTGTCGCGGAAGACGGCTACGTCGCCTTCAACACGGAGAGTTGCACGGTCATCGTCGTGAACGCGCGCACGGGCAAGCTGGCGTGGCAGGAGTGGCTCGGCGATCCGCTGATGAGCCAGCCGGCGATTGCCGACGGGCGGCTCTACATCGCCTACCCGTCGGGGCAGCGCGGGCACGGCGGGCGCACCAGCCACCGCCTGCTCTGCGCAGACCTGCGCACGGGCCGCCACATCTGGCAGCAGGACATCTCGGCCGACGTGATCTCCGCGCCTGTCGTCTCCGGCGACAAGGTCTATCTCACCTGCTTCGACGGCACTTCGTTCGCGCTCAAGGCGGCCAACGGTGCGGTCGTCTGGCGCAAGGAGAACCAGAGCACGAGCGCGCCCGTCGTCGCGGGCGAGCAGGTGATCATCACGCAGAAGGAGAAGGACGGCGGCGACGACTACGAGGGCCTGAAGCGCGTGGACGCGCGCCGCGGCACGGAGCAGGACACGAAGCTGATCGCCAAGGAACAGGCCGCCTACCTCGGCGCGAACAAAGGCGGCGGCGGCGCGCTCAAGCCCGCCGCGCAAGCTGCGCTCGATGCCTCGGTCGGTTTCGCCGGGGCAGCGCCCGAGGCGGCCAAGATCGAGGCGGCGAACACGCACGTCGGCATCAACACGGTCGCGGGCGGCTGGGCCTATCAAGGCTCGCGCGCCGCCGTCAAGCGCGGTCGCGCCGTCAACGCGCAGGGGCGCTACCTCAACTCGGTCAAGACGGCGGACGGCGAGTTCGCCTGGCGCGCGGAAGTCACGGGCAGAGACCTCGACCGGCAGGCGCAGGTCTTCTCGCCGCCCGCGCTCGGCGAGGCGAACATGTACCTGGCGAGCCTGCTCGGCCACCTGATCGCGGTCAGCCAGCAGGACGGCGCGACGCGCTTCGTCTACGCCTTCAACCAGCCGATGGCCTTCCAGCCCGCGCTCGCCGAAGGCAACATCTACGCGGGCACGGCCAACGGGCTGCTAATCTGCCTCAAGACCGGCGACCGCGACGCCGACGGCTGGTACGCCTGGGGCGGCAACGCGCAGCACAACAAGAACGACTAAAGCGGCTCGCAGTTGGAATAATCATGCAGCGTACTGCCGGGAGCGCGGGCGCGCGCGCCCGCCTAGCGTGCGCCAGCACGCTCAAAGCGTTCAGTAAGATTCGAGCTAAAGTTCAGCGCGCCCGTTTATTCGCGCTCACGCGCTCAAGGCGGGCGGGACGCCCGCGCTCCCGGCGAAGAGCGGGCTTGGTTACTCAACGCCCAGCAGTGTGGCGCGCGGCAGGATCGTTGCGGGGATCGGTTCGAGGAAGCGTGAGACGACGGGGAGCGAGTCCGCCGCGCCGCCGCGATAGACGCCGAGCGGGTAGGTGAAGTAGAGGTGTCGCTTGGCGCGCGTCGCGGCGACGTAGAGCAGGCGGCGCTCTTCTTCCAGGTCTTCAAACTCGTCTGAGGAGCGCGCCGAGGGAAACCAGCCGTCGGTTAGCCAGATGACGAAGAGCGTGTCCCACTCCAAGCCCTTCGCCGAGTGGACGGTCGAGAGCGTGACGTGCCCGCTGGCGCGCGCCTGCGGCTCGACCTGCGCGGCGTCCGATGGGTCGAGCGCCACGTCCGCCAGCAGGTCGGCCGCGCCCTGGTAACGCTTGGCAATCGCCAGCAGGTGTTCGAGGTCGCGCTGCCGGCGCGGATAGTCGTCGTAACGCGCCTTCAGCATCGGCCGGTAGAGACGCAGGACGGTCGCAAGCTGCGCGTGCGGCGACTTGTGCGCGACGATGGTCTGCAAGACGTGAGCGAGCCGGACGAGTTGCGCTCTGTAACTCGCCTTGGCGGGAAACTGCTTCAGGCGGGCGAACATCGCCTCCTTGGTCTTCGGCGTGCGGAACTCGCGCCGCTCGACGCCGAGGTGGTCGAGTATCTGCTCGACCGTCGCGTCGCCGACGTGATCAATCAGCTTGAGCGCGCGAAACCATGCGAGCGTGTCCGCCGGCTTGAGCGCCACGCGCAGGAACGCGAGCGCGTCCTTGACGTGCGCCGACTCGGCGAACTTGATGCCGCCGAACTTGCGGAACGGGATGCCGAGCCGGCCCAACTCGATTTCCAGATCGAACGAGTGCGAGCTGGCGCGAAAGAGCACGGCGATCTCGTGCAAGGGCACGCCCTCGGCGCGCAGTTCCGCGATGCGCTCGGCGATGAATCTGGATTGTTCATTCTCGTCACGCGCGCTCACCAGGAGCGGCGCTGGCCCCGCCGTCATGCTTGAGTAGAGCCGCTTCGCGTACCCTTCGGGTGCGTCGCTGATAATGGCGTTCGCCACGTCGAGCACGGGCTGCGTGCTGCGGTAGTTCTCTTCCAGCTTGATGACGCGTGCGGCCGGGAAGAGCGTGGGAAATTCCAGCATGTTCTTAAAGCTCGCGCCGCGGAACGAGTAGATCGACTGCGCCTCGTCGCCGACGACGGCCACGTTGTCGTGCGTCGCGGTCATCGCGCGCACGATCTGCGCCTGCAATCTGTTCGTGTCCTGGTACTCGTCCACCATGATGTAGCGGTACTGCTCCGAGAGCCGGCGGCATAGTTCCGCGTTCCCTTCAAGCGCCTCGCGCAGACGCACGAGCAGATCGTCGTAGGTGAGCATGTGGCGCGTGCGCTTGTAAGTTTCAAACGCCCGATGTAGCTCCGCGAGGCCGTCGTGCGCGTCCGCGAACTGCGGGTAGTGCCGATTGAGCACTTCCGCGAGCGGGATCATTTTGTTGGCCGCCATGCTGAAGATCGCGCAGATGGTGCGCTTGCGCGGGAAGCGGCGCTCCTTGCCGCCGACGCGCGTCTGGCGGCGCAGCAGATCGATCAGGTCGTCCGTGTCGCCTGAGTCGAGCACGGTGAAGTTGCGCTGGACGCCGGCCAGTTCAGCGTACTTGCGCAGGATGGCGTGGCCGAGCGAGTGGAACGTGCCGCCGGAGACGCGCCGGCAGCGTTCGTCGGCGAGCGCCGCCGCGCGCGTGAGCATGCTGGTCGCCGCGCGGCGCGTGAAGGTAAGAAGCAAGACCGATTCGGGGCGGACGCCGGTCTCGATGAGGCGCGCGACGCGATAGACGAGCGTGCGCGTCTTGCCCGTGCCCGCCCCGGCGACGATGAGGAGCGGGCCGTCAATCGTCGTCACCGCCCTGTACTGCGCCTCGTTCAGCTCGCGCTCGTAATCTATCCGGGGCGCGCGCTGGTGCGGCGCGGTGATGTGCTTGATGACGAGCTTGCTCCTGGCCGGCGCGGCGGCGGCGCGGCCCGCTTCAAGCTCGCGCCGGAGCGCCTTGAGATCGGCGGCGAGTTCTTTGATCGTCTGGTAGCGATCCTTCGGCGCTTTGGCGAGCGCCTTACCGAGTATGCGTTGTAGGTCGGGTGGCAGACCGACCCTGACGGCGTGCGGCGGCTCCGGCTCTTTGTGCAGGATCGCGTGCATCGTGTCGATCTTGTTCTTGTGCGCGAACGGGCACTGCCCCGTCGCCATCTCGTAGAGCACGATGCCGAAGGCGAAGATGTCGCTGCGGCGGTCAACGCGCTGGCCCAACAGTTGCTCCGGCGACATGTAGTTGATCGTGCCCATGATCATCCCGGCCTGCGTCTTGACTTGCAGCAGCGTCTTCTCCGCGCTGCCGGCCGCGAAGGCGCGCTGCTGCCGGCGCGCGACGAGCTTCGCCAGCCCGAAGTCCAGAATCTTCGCGTAGCCGTCGCCGTTCACCATCAGGTTCTCCGGCTTCAAGTCGCGGTGGATGATGCCGTGCTCGTGCGCCTTCGCCAGCCCCTCCGCGACCTGGAGCGCGATGTCGAGCGCGTCCTTGACGGCGAGCGGGCGCGCGGCGAGCCTGTGGCGTAGCGTTTCGCCCTCGACGTACTCCATCGCCATGTAGGGCTTGCCGTCCGCCTCGCCGACCTCGTAGACGGTGAGGATGTGCGGGTGGTTGAGGGCGGAGGCGGCGCGCGCCTCTTGCAGGAAGCGGCGGCGGCGATCCTCCTGCGTGATGGCGTCCGGCGGCAGCACCTTGAGTGCTACGACGCGCTGAAGCTTCTCGTCGCGCGCTTTATAGACCGCGCCCATGCCGCCCGCGCCCAGCGGCTCGATGATGCGGTAGTGCGCGATGACCGTGCCTGTGTCGATCATGGGCGGCGGCTTAAAGTTCGGTTCGCGGCGCGGCCGGGTGCGCACCGGGCGGCGTGCCCGCGATTATAGTTAACAGCCACTGATCTTGAACACGAGACGAGCAGCGATTCGGGAGTGCGCTACCAGCTTATACGAAAAATGGCGCGGGCGGAATGAAAGAATTTCGCGCCCGCAAGAAGAAACCTGCGCCGCCGTTCCAACTGCGTGCGAGAAGCTTTACAATGCGCGCGGTCGCCTCGCCCGCACGGCCGCCCGCGCCTTCGCGGCAGCGGACAAATATTCCCGGTCAATCTTCGGAGGCTGAAACGATGAAAAGCTTGCTCAGAGTCTGCGCGCTCGGCGCGCTGTTGCTCCTGGCGCTCGCGCCCGCGCGCGCAGACGTGCCCAGACCCCGCGGCGACAAACCCAAGCCGCAGGGCGCGGACATCACCACCCAGATGCACATCGAGCCGAACTACAAGGCGACCGAAGCGCGCCTGCTCATCCCGCGCGTCGTCTGGCAGCAGATGCGCGCCGGTCTCGACGGCGATGCCGCGCCGGCCGCGGGCGCGACGCGCTTCTTTACGCTCGGCGCGGCGCAGACCGCGATGGCGGGCGTCTTCCTCTCGCTCGCGTTCGCGTGCGGCGGCGTGTGGCTGGTGCGCGGGCGGCAGCGGCCGGCGAGTAAGCTGACGCGGGCCGCGCTCGGCCTGGCGCTCGTGGCGCTCGGCGGCGCGGGCGCTGGCATCGTGTACGCCAACGCCGGCCCGCCGCCCGTCGCGCGCTCGCTGACCTCGCAGATTCTCGTCCCCGGGGCGCAGCCCTACGGCGTCTACGGCCGCGTTAAGGTCGAGTTTACCGACGACGACTACAGCCAGATCACGCTCATCCTGCCGACGAAGGACGGCAAGCCGGGCGAGGAGTAGGACGGGACGTATGCAGGAGATCGCGGGCCAGTTCGCGCTCACGCGTGCCCGGCGCAAGCAGACATTCGCGCCGGGCTTTGCCGTCGCGTGCCTGGGCTTCTGTCTCGTCGCCGCGCTGCTCGTCGGCTGGCAGCCGCTGCAACTCTCCGTCGCCACAGTCTTCCTCTTCGCCGGCCCGCACAACCTCGTCGAGTTTCGCTACTTCCTCGCGCGCATGCCCGCGCGTTGGGGCAGGTCGAAGCTCTTTTACTCGGTGGGCCTCGGCGGCGTGGGACTGCTGACGACGGCTTACGTGTTGCTGTACGCGCTCGGTCAGTCGTGGTATCTGAACGATGCGGCGTGGACTGTGGGGATCGCGTTGTGGAACACGGCGCTGCTGCTGTGGCTCGCCGTGCTGGTTTACCTGCGCGGGCGACAGACGAGGCGGCGCGACTGGTCTTGGGCGTTCGCCGCCGGGTTTCTGCTGTGCGCGGGCGCGTGGCTTGCGCCCGTGTGGTGCAGTCTCGCGCTGGTCTATCTGCACCCGCTCGTCGCGCTGTGGTTTCTCGACCGCCAACTCAGACGCACGCGCCCGCACTGGCGCAGGACTTATCACCTGTGTCTCGCGGCGCTGCCGCTCGTCGTTGCGCTGATGTGGCTGCGACTGGCCCACGCGCCTGCTCTGCCAGCCGACGACGCGCTGTCGTGGCGCATCGCGCAGCACGCGGGGGCGGGGCTGCTGCCCGGCGTCTCAAGCCACCTGCTCGTCGCCACGCACGTCTTTCTTGAGACGGTGCATTACGGCGTGTGGCTCGTGCTCATGCCGCTCCTGGGCCTCGGCGCGAGGCTCTGGCGGACGGACAGGATTGCGTTGGCCGCACGACGCGCCGGCTGGCGACGCGTCGTGCAGGCTGCGCTCGTGCTCGGCGTCTGCCTCGTCCTTGCGCTCTGGGCCGGGTTCGCCGCCGACTACGCGACGACGCGCGACATCTATTTCACCTTCGCCATGGCGCACGTGCTGGCGGAAGCGCCGTTCCTGATTCGCTTGCTATGAGCCGCAGGCAGAACTTAAGCGATCATGCTGGGAGCGCGGGCGTCCCGCCCGCCGTGAGCGCGTGAGCGCGAATACGTGGCCGCGCTGTAACTCCAGCTTGAATCTTAATGAGTCCTTTTAGCGTGCTGGCAGCACGCTTGGCGGGCGGGACGCCCGCGCTCCCGGCGTGTGGGTGCTTGATGAACTCAACTGCAAGCCATTTAAGCGTCGAGCAAGCGGGCGCGCGCGATTTCCGTCGGGGTCGAACGATGGTCGCCGCCGCGGCGCGCGTGCTGTTGCCGGCGCTGGTCATACTTATCGTCTGCCGCGTCGCGTTTGGCTTCGACGTGCGGCTCGACCCGCCGCGGACGACTTCGCGGCCGGGCGACCTGTGGCTCTTTCTGCCGGCCGGTTATCTGCTCTCGGTCGCGCTTGAGACGCCGGTGCTGCTCACGGGCCTGTCGAAGCAGATCAGTTTCAGACAACGCCTGTTCGCCGGGTTGTGGCTGACGGCGTGCACTTACCCGATTGTCGTGCTGGTCTTGCCCGTCCTGTTCGCCGCCACGCCGCGCGGACTCTACCTGCTGGTGGCGGAGACGTTCGCGCCCGTCGCCGAGTGCCTGCTGTTCTGGCTGGCCTGTCGTCGCCGGATTGAGTGGCGCACACGGACGTGGCTGCGCAACTTCGCCGTCATCGTCGTCGCCAACCTGCTCTCGTTCGCGGGCGGCGAATTGCTCAACGCGACGCGCTGGTTCGGGCTATTCTGAGGGTAAGTAGCGCCAGCGGGGAGAAGGAAAGGGATGAGGGCGGAGGGATGAGGGATGAAGCAAAACTGCTTCTTATTCATCCCTCATCCCTCCGCCCTCATCCCTTGACTGCCCCGCCGATTCCTGTGCGGCTCATTCGTCGCCGGAGACGAGCGTGCTGCGCAGTTCCTTGAGTTGCGGGGATTTGACGACGAACTGCTCCGCGCCGAGTTTGATCTTCAGGCTGTTGGCGTTCGTCAACTGCGGCAGATCGTCCGTGGGCAGCTTGAAGACGGCGGTCTCACGCTTCAGCGGGATCGTGCCTTCCACCCCGCCGGTCGCTTCGATCAACTCGGTCTGGTAGTTCACGCGCGCGTAGCTGTACTCGTAGCCCTCGGCGTTGATCTCCATCTGCTCGACCGTGCTTAGCCGGTCGCCCTCCTGCCGCCCCGTGACCGACTCCACGAACAGGTACGCTGTCGTCGCCAGATCGGCCGTCGTCGCGCCCTTGTACACCAGTTGGAAAGTCAGCTTCACTTCCCGCGCTGGTGCGCCCTTGCTGCCGCCGGGCTGTTTGGCGTCCGCCCGACCGAGGAGCGTGATGTCCACGTTCACGTAGGTGAGGTTGAGCGCGCGGTCGTAATGCTTGCGCAGCATCGCGGTCGGCACGACCGACTTCTCCGGCTTCTTCAGCGAAGGACTTTGTTTGTCCTGGCCTTGCGCCGGCTGCCGCGCGCCGAGCGGCGGCACGGCAGCCCCGATCAGGAGACAGGCAACGATGAGCCTCACGAAGCGCATAGATGGACGTGCTCTCTCATGCGGCCGGCGCGACTGCTACTGCGCCTTCTTATGTGTGAACATGTTGCAGACCTGGTACGCGCCCGAAGGATCAATCGCGGTGCGCCCCTGCTCGACGTGCTGGATGATGCCCTCCTTGTCCACGACGAACGTGGCGCGCGTGCCGAAGCCGCGCTCCTCGTCGAAGATGCCGTAGTCGCGGACGACCTTGCGCTTGAAGTCGCTCAGGAGCGGGAAGGTCACGCCGATGTCCTGGGCGAAGCGGCTGTTGGCGGGCGAACTGTCCACACTGATGCCGAGCACTTGCGTCTCCGCTGCGTCGAATTTGGCGATATCAGACTGATACGCCTTCAACTCCTGCGTTCAACCGCCGGTGAAGGCCAGCACGTAGAAGGCGAGCACCACGCTCTTCTTGCCGCGGAAGTCGGAGAGCTTAACGGGCTGCCCCTTCGTGTCGGGGAGCGTGAAGTCGGGGGCCGGGTCGCCGACCTTCAGTTGGGTCTGCGGCGGCGCTGGCGTCTGCTGCTTTGGCGTGGCCGACGGCTGCGGCGCGGCCGTCGGCGGCTGTTGCGCGCACGCGGCGACGGCCAGCGCGAGCAGCGCCGCCACGGCGTAGAGTCTGCGAATCATTGGGCGCACCTCCGTTCAGTGTTTTCCGCCGGCCGGTCGGCCTTGTGCGGTTCGCGCGCCATTAGACTCAATCGGCCGCCCCGGCGCAAGGCCCTGCGGGTGAAATAGCCGGTTTAACCTTTGCGCCTAACGTCGCCCAGGCGGCTGGTAGGCGCGGGCGAGCCGGAGCGCGTCCGCGAGCGAGATAGTGTTCCTGCCCTTCTGTCGCGCCAGCGCGCCGTTCAACTCCCGCCGCCGCGCGGACTGATCGACGCCGGTGAGCGTGCGCATCATCAGCGCCGCGCGAATGACATAGGAATTAAGCGACGGCTTGGTATGCCAGCCGTCGTCTATTAAGACTTCTCCGGCGGGCACGTGAAATTATTCCATTGCGTGATGTTATAGTTTAGAATCTGCCAACTATCTGGCGTTAAGAATCAGGATTCGGTAGAACAACCGTCCACGAATCCAGCTCGCGGCCGCCTGGGTTCTCCACCAGCCTGATTTAAATGTGAAATACCTCTTGCCGCATAGTCATTCAATTATGGGACAGTTTTCGAGAAAGCGCCGAGCTTGCTGATTTGAGAGCCGCGGGCGCGCCCGTTAATTTAATTCAACTCCCGGCGCGCTCACCTCCATTCGGACTGCCGCAAAAATCATGACCGTCGGGGCGTGAGCCGCAGGTTATGGTTGACTTACAAAAGTTACGGAGGATCAATGAGCCATGAGTAGCGAGCCAAATAAGTGGACGGTCATGGTCTATCTGGCCGGCGATAACAATCTGGGCGAAGAGTGCGTGTTTGCCCTCACCGAGATGGGGAAAGTCGGCTCGGGCGACGGCGTTGACGTGGTCGCCTCGCTCGACTCCGGCGTGCACGAAAACACGGAGATATTTATTCATAAAGTTAGTGGCTCTGGTGAGACCGGCGCTAAGTTGGAGGAGGCGCGGTTAAAGCGCCTGAAAGCCGTGCGACAGGCCGAGGAGTTGGCCGGCAGGAGCTTACAGGATGACGGGCTGACTTACTTCGACGTTATTTTCAGGTTCGTTGAACGGAGCATCAGGGAACACCCTGCGCAGCACTACATGCTCGTCCTGTCAGGGCACGGCAGCGGCATCGTCGGTAACTTCCTCAACAAGGAGGAGGCGGATCGGATCGACAGCTTGAGCGTCATCAGCATGGCCCAGTTGATCGGGAAGATACAAACAACCCTGCTGGGGAAGGAGCAGAAGATTGACATCCTCGGCATGGATAGTTGCCTGATGAGCATGACCGAGGTCGCTTACGTCGTGCACAATTTCGCCACCGTCATGATCGGCGCTGAAGGGTTCGAGCCGTTGGCCGGGTGGCCTTACGCGAGCGTGCTTAAGGCGGTCAGAGAGTTGGCGAAGAGTAAGGCGGACGGGGGCGCGGACGCGGACGTGAAGGAGTTGTCCAAGCGGATCGTCTGCGAGTACATTCGCTACTACCAGGACTACCAGGCGGCGGGCGTCTCAGTGGATCAGGCGGCCCTCGATCTCGTTGAGAGCGTCACGCTGATGTGGGCCGTCAACAGCCTGGCCCAAGTCCTGCTGAGCTACCTGCCGAGAAACCCGCAGACGCAAAAGATTGAGGCCGACCCAGAGGTGAGGAATGCACTCGTGCTGGCGCACTGGGAGGCTCAGCCCTACAAACAGGAGCAGTACACAGACCTCTACGACTTCTGCGAACGGCTGAAATTCTACTGCCCGGGGAAGGAGGACGTGCGCAGGGCGTGCCAGAATGTGATGAACGCCATCCGGGGCAGCGCGAGCGAGGGAGCGGCGGCGCGCGAGGCCGACGGTAATTTCCAACACGAGCGGGGCCCGCTGGGTTCCACCAAGACCAGCGATTTCCGCAATACAAAAGGCTTCGTCCTGAAGTCCTGCTACAGCGGGCTGACTGTTCAATATTCCTTCGGCGTCTCGATCTACTTCCCGTGGGCGGAAAAGTCGGCCGATCTGGAGAGGTATCAGGAGCTTTTTTTTGCCAGAGACTCGCGCTGGGCGGAATTCCTCAAGGCTTATTTGGCGGCGACCAAGCGCGCGGTGCGCAAGGGCCGAGGTAAAGACCCGTTAGGCAGTTTCGATGACAAGTTCCTGCTTGATTTGCTGCCCGTGACAGCCAACGACGCGTTTAACTTCCCGAACAACCGGAACGGCACGACCAGTAAGAATGGCACGACCAGTAAAAACGGCACGACCAGTAAGGCCATAGAGAATGTCATCGGGAGCATGAGGAATCCGCCGACGGAATTCGATGATTGTATCTGCGACGTGGCGGCGGCCGGCAACGGCGCGGGGCCAGCGCCAGCCGACGTTCCGCGGGGCCAGGCCGTTGCGCGCGCCGCGTATCGCGGCAGGACAAAATCAAGCGGCGCGGGAAAGAAAGCTAAAGCTAAAACGAAGCGGGCCCGGAAGTGACGGAGAATCGCAACGCCCAGGCTTCCGGCGGCCGGCAGAGAACCGGCCGGGCACGATAACGTGTTATCAAATGTTGAAAGGAGTCCGGTGCCGGTATCGAATCCCGCCCGGCTGAAAATTTAATTGACGGGATGGGATTTCTAGCATATTAGATGTGCGTCTCGGTCGGGGATAACCCGAACACCTACCGGGAGCGTGCGTAAGGGATTGCGCAGGCGGGCACGGAAACCACCCGACAGGCCCGGCATAGTTGCCGGGAGATCATTTCAGGCCAACCTTAAAAATCGTCCTCACCCGAAGAGAGTTGGCGTCGAGATAGATGTCTTTGCGCAAGTATGTCAAATGTAGTATTGCCCTCTTAGCCATCGCTCTCGGTCTGTCCGGGGCGCTGTTTAAAGGCCGCCCCCTGCATCTCACCGCCTGCGCCGAAACGAACAACACAGAACAGAGTGTGGACGGTATGCTTCTGCCCGCGCCGGGCAAGTCCGTCGCATTAGAACTCTCCGCAGGTGAAGCTCATTCTTACCGCGTGTCGCTGGACGCGGGGCAATACCTCCACGTCATCATTGAGCCGCAGGGTGTGGACGCGGGCGTGCGACTCTACGATCCGGCCGGGGGCGAGTTCGTCCGGCTTGCCTGCCGCCGCTACGGCCCGACGCCCGTCTCGCTTTTCGCCGAGGCCGCCGGAATCTACCGACTAGAGGTGCGCTCGCTGGAAAGCGAGGCGGCGGCCGGGCGTTACCAACTGACGGTCGAGGCGCTCAGACCGGCCACGGCCCGGGACAAGTTTCGGGTCGTCGCCGAAAAAACTTTCGCTGAGGGAGAGGAGTTGCTACGGGAGTGGAAGGCAGAGTCCAACCGCAGGGCGATTGCCAAGTTCACGGATTCTCTACCTTCGTGGCGGGCCGCCGCCGACGGGCGCGGCGAAGCTCTTGCTCTCAAGCGCATCGGAGACGTTTACCGCCCGCTAGGTCAATACGAAAATGCGCTCAGTTATTACCGCCAGGCGCTCGCGCTCAGTGAAAAAATAAGGGATCGCCGCGGCGCGGGCGAAACGCTTAACGATCTCTGCTACGTGTACGTCATTCTGGGAGATAACCCGAAAGCCGTCCAGCTTTGCGCGCGCGCACTAAAGTTAAGTCGGGCGACGGGCAGTCGCCGCGGGGAGGCTCAGGCGCTTAATAACTTCGGGGAGATTTATTATGGCCTAGGCCAGCGGCAACAGTCGCTTGAGTTTTATCGGCAGGCGTTATCCATCTGGCGTGAAGTGAATGACCGGGAGGGTCAGGCGCTGGCGCTCTTGAACTTCGGCTACACCTATTCCGACCTGGGCGAGACGCAGGCGGCGCTCGACTCTTACAATCATGCCCTTGCCCTTTGGCGGGTCGCGGGCGATCAGCAGGGGCAGGCCGTAACGCTGACCGCCATCGGGCGGCTTTATTCCCGGTTAGGCGAGAACCAGGACGCGCTCAACTTCTTTAATCAGGCTACGCAGTTCATCGGGCCGATAGGCGATCCGATTGAAGAGGCGAGAATCTTCACCGGGATGGCGGCCATCTACGATGATCTGGGTGAGAAGCAAAGGGCGCTCGAATACTACGACCGCGCCCTGCCGCTCTTCCGCTCCGTCAACTACCGGAACGGGGAGGCGAACGTGCTCTATGACTCCGGTAAGGTCTATTACTCGTTAGGGAACAACGAGCGGGCGCTTGGGAATTACCAACTGGCCTACTCTCTTTCCGAAGCCGACGGCGATCACCGGCTACAGTTCTTCGTCGCCAGGGAAATAGGGCGGGTTTATGACTTGTGGGGAGATAAGGGGAAGGCCCTTAAATATTATCTCCGGACACTCCCGTTCTGGCAGTCCGAGAAAGACCTGCGGGCCGAGGCCGATACGCTCAACCTAATCGGCCACGCCTACGAAGAACAGGGGCGGAAGCAGCGGGCGCTCGATTGTTACGAGACGGCGCTGCCGCTCAGCCAGAAAGCGGAGTACCGCGGCGGCGAGGCTGCGACGCTCTACAACATCGCGCGGCTAGAGCGCGACCGCGCCCGCCTGACGGAGGCGCGGGCGAGAATAGAGGCCGCGCTGGAAGTTATCGAATCGCTCCGCACGAAGGTCGCGAGCCAAGACCTGCGCGCCTCCTACTTCGCCACCGTGCGCCAGCAGTACGAGTTTTACATTGACCTGCTCATGAGACTGCACAGGCAGCGCCCGGCGGAAGGCTTCGACCGTGCCGCCTTCGAGGCGAGCGAGCGGGCGCGCGCCCGCTCGCTGCTAGAGACGCTTGCGGACGCCCGCGTCGGGGTTCTTCGCCAGGCCGACCCCGCTCTGCTAGAGCGCGAGCACTCCCTACGCGCGGAGTTAAGCGAGAAGGCCGAGCAACGGATACGGCTGGAAGGTGGCGGGGGTAGCGAGGCGGAAGCCGTAGCCCTCGCCAAACAGATAGACGAACTCGCTTACCGGCTCGGCGAGGTCGAGGCGCAGATCAGGGCCAGCAGCATGGAATACACGGCGTCACTTCAGACGCGGCCTTTAAGCCTGCGGGCCATTCAAGAGCAGGTCGTGGACGACGATACAATCCTCCTTGAGTATTCGTTGGGCGATGAGCGGAGCTATCTCTGGGCGGTGAGTAAGACATCCATTCAGAGTTACGAGCTATCGAGCCGCGCGGAGATAGAGGGCGCGGCCAACCGGGTAAAGGACTTGCTCATCGCGCCTCAACCCGTCCCCGGAGAGACTTTGGCCGAACGGCAGGAGCGCGTGAAAAGGTCTGGCGTGCAGTACTGGCACGAGGCCTCTGTCCTGGCGACAATGCTGATCGAGCCGGCAGCCGCACGGATCGCGACGAAACGGCTGTTGATCGTCCCGGACGGGGCCTTGCAATACATCCCTTTCAGTGCCCTGCCCCAACCTGCCGCTGGCGACGCGGGGCCTGTCCCGCTCGTCGTCGAACACGAAATTACGGTTCAACCTTCTGCCTCAACGCTGGCGGCGTTGCGCAGCGAGACGGCCGGGCGAGCACCCGCGCCGAAAACGGTCGCCGTCTTCGCCGACCCGGTTTTCGAGAAGGATGATTCAAGAATCAAGGCGGAAGGCGGAGAGCTGGTTGTTGCGGCGCAAGCACAGGCCCGTGACGCGGAAGTGTATCAGGCTTTAAGAGATGTCGGCGTCACGAGCAGCGGGCGAGGCATTCCGCGCTTGCCGGCCACGCGCGCCGAGGCGGAAGCGATCATGGCTGTGACCCCCGTCGGAGACGCCTTAAAGGCAATCGGCTTTGAAGCCAATAAGGCTGCCGCGACCAGTGCTGAGTTAGGCCGGTATCGTATAATACATTTCGCCACGCACGGGGTTCTTGACAGCGAGCGGCCGGAGTTGTCCGGCCTCGTGTTCTCTCTGTTCGACAGCCAGGGTCGCCCTCAGAACGGCTTCTTACAGCTAAACGACATCTATAATCTTGACCTTTCGGCCGAGTTGGTCGTGCTCAGCGCTTGTAACACGGGGCTGGGCAAGGACGTCAAAGGCGAAGGACTGATCAGTCTGGTGCGCGGCTTCATGCACGCCGGTGCGCCGCGCGTGCTGGCTACTTTGTGGAAGGTTGACGACGAAGCTACGGCCGAGTTGATGAGCTATTTCTATCGGCAGATGTTAGGAGAGGGCAAGACCCCGGCGGCCGCGCTCAGGGAAGCGCAAATTGCTACGTGGCGGCAGAGGCGGTGGCAGGTGCCATATTTCTGGGCAGGCTTTGTGCTCCAAGGTGAATACAAGGGAAAGATTGAACCGGGCGCTAGCACCCGGAGTATTACAGCCCAGCGGGTGGGGGCGGCGGCATCGCTCGTGCTCCTATTCGGCCTTTATCTTCTGCGCCGGAGAATATTAAGAAGAAACCATGTGTGCTGATTCGCGGCCGAGAACGGTGGTAAGGAAGAGATTGGATTTGGATCAAGGTAGCTTTGACAGATTGCTTGCCTGGCTGCACTCGGATCGCGAGCAAGCCGGCCGGAAGTACGAGGACATTCGGCGCAGGCTCATTAAGCTCTTCGCCTGTCGCGGTTGCCACGAAGCCGAAGACCTGGCCGACGAGACGATCAACCGCGTAGCCAGGAAAACCGAGGAGATAACGGAATCGTACAGCGGCGATCCGGCCCTCTATTTTTACGGGGTGGCGAACAAGGTGCATCATGAGTATTTGAGGAAGAAGCCTGCGCCGCCGCCCCCGCCGCCCCTGGAATCAGATGACGCGGAGCGGGAGTACGAATGTTTGGATCAGTGTATGCAGCAGTTGGCGTCGGATAGCCGCGAACTGGTCTTGCAGTACTATCACGAAGAGAAAAGGGCCAAGATAGAGCATAGAAAACAATTGGCTCTAAGCCTGGGGATCGGGATCAACGCGCTAAGGCTGCGCGCCTTCCGTATCCGCGAAGCCCTCCAACGATGCGTGCTGAGATGTCTCGGGCAGGCGATGGCGGAATGAAAGCAGGTAAATTGTCATATCAGGTAGGGGCAGTGTTCTAACTTGAAAATCTTAGCCCGATAAATGCTGGCTTCTATTTTCAAACCAGGGCACGGCCGGAAGGGTCGCTCTTAAATCAATAGAAAAATTAGCCGATGGAACAGTATGAAGAAAACGAAATGCTTCTCAAGCAATATTTACTAGGCAGTTTTAGCGAGGAACACCGGCGGCAGCTTGAAGAGCGGTTTCTAACGGACGACCAGTTTTTCGCCGAGCTACTGGTCGCCGAGGATGAGTTAATAGACCTGTACGTTAGTGGCGCGCTGGGCGGGCAGGAGCGCGAAAGGTTCGAGCGGCATTTTCTGGTAACCCCAGAGAGACACCAGAAGCTTAATTTCGCCAGGGCGTTAAGAAGATATATTTCTGACGCGGGCGCGGCAGAATCGGCGGAACCTGTCAGCGAGCCTTTACCGCCAGTTGCACGGAAACGACGCTTCCTCCCATTCCCGCGCGCGCAACGCCCCTATTTTAGCTTCTCCCTCGCAGTCGTCGCGCTGCTGCTCGTTGCCGGCGTCTCCTGGCTTATGTTGAAAAACGCGCGCCAGCAAAGTCAGTCCGACCAAAACTCCCCGCATTCCGTTTTTGTCGTCGTCTTGACGCCAGGACTCACCAGAGGAACAGGCACAGGTGAAATTAAAAAGGTAGTTGTTCCCGTTGATGCGGACACCGTGCAGCTCCAACTTGAGATAGGGGCGGCGGAGTACCAAAGTTACCGGGCGGAAGTCGAAAATGACGAAAGGCGCGGCGTCTCAAAGTCGGATGATCTCAAGCCTCAGATGACGGCTGGGCGGAACTTCGTCGTTTTAAATGTGCCCGCCAGGCTTCTGACGGTTGGTGACTACCGAGTGAAGCTCGGCGGATTAACAACCGGCGGCGAGCTTGAGGAAGTGGGAAGATACTATTTCCGTGTCGCCGGTAAATAATGGTTGAGTCCGGCCTCCACACCCACCAACCCCGTCTTTAACTTTTCCCTATCTTTTGCGCCGGACGTAACTCGCAGCAGAGGCTCGCCCGGTGGTGCGCGGGCGAGCCTCTGTAACGTGGCTTCGGTGTCGGCCACTGCGGTCAGAGCGAGTTGAGGAAGGCCAGGAGTTGCGCTCTTTGCACGCCCGACAGGGCGTAGTATCTGAGCGTCACGCTCTTGGCCTGCCCGCCGTGGCGCTGGATGGCCTCCTGCTTGGTGAACGTCAGCCCGTCGTGCATCAGGCGGCTGCGCGTGCGCAGGCCCCAGAGCGGCGCGGTGCGAATCTGGTTGGCCGTCTGGGCGTAGGCCGGCGTGGGCAGGAACGGGATGCCGTCGCCCGTGCCGATGTTGTGTAAGAGGAAATCGCTGTACGGGTGAATCGTCTTGTTGCCTAGCGCGTCGGGGATGATGAACGCGCCGCCGTTGACGACCGTACCGGGCGCGGCCGTCGTGATCGAGGCGACGTGGCAGACGTTACAGCCGATCTGGTTGAACACGCGCTCGCCCGCCTGCACTTCGGCCGTCTGGGGGCCGCGCGCGGGCGCTTTGGTGGCGCGCATGAAGGCGGCGAACGCCTCAAGGTCGTCGCCATCATCTTCCGGTTCGGGTACGGGATCGTAGTCCGTGCCGTAGCCGACGAACTTGCCGCTCGCCGTGTTCTCTTCGGGGAAGAGCGGGCTGGTGATGCCCATCTCGTTCAGGTAGGCGTCCGCCGCGAACGACTGGAGGCTGGCGTGCTGACACTTCCAGCCGAAGCGCCCGACGCGCGCCTCGCCGTTGCCTTCGAGCACGGGCACGAGGTTGGCCGTGCCGCGCATGTTCAAGGGCTGACCGTCCCGCAGGGCCAGGAGCGTCGAGTTCGCTATCGCCTCGACAAAGCCGTCGCCCAGCGTGTTTGTCGAGATGCGGAACGTGCGCGTCGTGTCCTCGACCGCCACCTGCTCGACGATGTCCGGGTAGGTGGCGCGCGAGTGGATAAGCGAGCCGCCGAGCGACTCGAAGAACTGCCCGTTGAACGTGCGCCCGGTGCGTTGCACGGTCACCTGGCTCGCGCCGCCCGTCGCGACGTTCTGGTGGCACTCGCGGCAGCTCTGCGCGTTGTAGGTCGGCCCCAGCCCGTCGGCGACCGTCTCGACCTCCTCGAAGATGAAGCGGTCGTCGTTGAACGAGCGCCCGGCGACGACGTTGTCCTCGTTGAGCGTGTCGAAGGGCGGCCCCTGCGCGATGAAGCCGTTGGTCAGGTTGTCGAAGCCGGCGGGCGCTTCCGTCGCGCCGACGACGACGGCCGTGCTGGCCGTGCCGCCTCTACCGCTCACACTGTTGCTGGCATTCGGGTTGGGCGGGCCTTCGTCGCGGAGCACGCCGTTGTGCGTGAATCTCTGCCGGCGGGCCTGATCGTCGGGCGGGCCGCCCTGACTGCGCACGCCGCCGGTGAATAATGTGCTGAGCGCGACGGCCGCGGCGAACATCGCGACGAACGTCAGTTTCAAGGTCTTCATGCTGCCTCCTTGGCTGTGTCGAAGTGACCTCCGGTTAGGGCAAGCCACATGCCGCGGACTTAACCGACTCAGACCGGCACGACAACGGTTTACATTTATTGACGTTTACGCTTGACCGGCAGGCATGACGGCCGGCCGCGAGCAGAGGGGCGCTCGTGCGCTGTGGCAAAAGCTGCCAACACGCAGCCTTGCGATTAAAGGCTGTGTGACAGTTATGGACAACATGTGAGGGGCGGTGATTCGGCAGGCGGAAGGGAGTACTGAGGGAATGCCGTTTAACCTTTTGCCGCCGGGAGGCAAATGGTAAAGGTAGAGCCGACGCCCGGCTCGCTTTCGAGCGTCACCCAGCCGCCGTGTCGCTCGACTATCTCTTTGACCAAGGGGAGTCCCAGCCCAGAGCCGACGGTGTCGGATTCGGCGTCGCGCGCGAGCCGGTAGAACTTCTCGAAGACGCGCCCATGCTCTGCCCGCGGGATGCCATAGCCGTGATCGCGGACGTAGATGCAGGCGTGCCCGTCGTCGCCGGTCGCGCTAATCTCCACTTCCGCGGCCGGCGGGCTGTACTTGATCGCGTTGCTCAAAAGATTGTTGACCGCCTGCGTGAGGAGCGGCGCGTCGGCGGACAGGACGGGCGACGGCTCCGCCAATCTCGGCGTCACGCGCACGCCCTTCTCGGCCGCCAGCCGCTTGTGCGCGCGCACGCACTCGGCGATCAGATTGTTCGCGACGACATGCGTGCGCGTTAGAGACTGCGCGCCGGATTCGATGCTGGTCACGTCTAGGTAGCGCCCGATCAATTCGTTCATGCGTACCGCCTCGGAGTAGATCGTCGCCAGCAACTCCTGGGTTTCATCGGCGGGCACGGGGAATTTCAGCAGCAGATCGCTTAGCCCCTGAATGGAGGTCAGCGGCGCGCGCAGCTCGTGTGAGACGAGTTGCAAAGTCTCGGCCCTGACCCGCTCAAGCTCCCGCCGCTTCGTCACGTCGGTGATGATGACGATCAAGCCGATGATGCCCGGACTCTCCGGGGCTGGCGCTGACAGTCCGTCAACGCGCGGACGCAGATCGCTCGTCTGGTTGTCGTGCGCGACGACGGCCGAAAATTGGAGCGTGTAAAAGCGCCCGCCGTCGCCGCCGGAGCGTTCGACCTCAAGCAGCACGTTCCGCCCGCCGAGCACGACGCGCATCGTCTCGCTCAACTCGTCTGGCGCGATGATCCCGTGCGCGCCGAAGAGTTCGGTGAGGCTGCTTCGGTTCAGCGTGCTTGGGTCGAGGGCAGCCCAGAACCGGCACGCGCCGGGGTTGGCGAAGACGACCCGGCCCGTGATGTCGGCCACGAGCAGCCCTTCGGTCATGCTGGTGAACACGCGGTTCATAAAACCTATCCGCGCGCCGAGGTGCGCCGTGATCTCGTCCACCGCCCGTAGCTTCCAGTTGACGTTATGCGGCAGGCTGAGCGGCAGCGACCGCGTCTGCGCGCGCCGTGTAGCCGTCAACTCCGCGGCCAGGCCGGCGGCGAACTCGCGGGCCAGTTTAAGCTCGGCCGCGGAGAACGAAGCGCCGCCCGCCCGTTCGACGAGTAACAAGCCGACCGGCCCGGCCTCGTCGCGTAGCGGCACGCGCAACGTGTGCGACGAATCTGCGGCGACGGTCTCGGCGGCGTCCGACCCGGCCCATGTCTCGTGCTCGGCGGGCTTGCGCCCGACGTAAGCGTTGAGGCGCAACGCGTGACCGCCTGAAGCCTGTTGGTAGAGGGCGACTGTCTCGGCCCGCATGAGCGCGCCGAAGAAGGCGAGCGGCGCAGACAGTTCGGCGCGCGCCTTGTCGTGCGCCATGAAGCGGCGCTGAATCCGGGCCAGGTTCACCAGCTTCCGATCTAAATCTCGGCTGGCCGTGATCGAGTTGTTGAGCAGGAGCAGCGGCACGACCGAAAAGAAGGCCGCCAGCGTCGGCACGAGCGGCGGGATGACGTAGTGGTGATTGAAGACGTAGAAACTGCCGAGAACGATGAGCAACAGCAATGCACTCAAGCCCGCGACCACGCGCCAGCCGTCAGCTAATCTAACGACGGCGGCTGCGCCGAGGATGACCAGCAGCGCAAGGGCGAAGCTGAGCCAGTCGGGCAGCGGTCTGAGCCACGCGCCGCGCCGGATCGTCTCGATGACGTTGGCGTGCACCTCGACGCCCGGCATGCCCGTCCCGCCCTGCCGCTCGCCGCCGCCGTATGAAATGAAGGGCGTGATGCGCGTGTCGCCCATCGTCTGCGCGACCGCCCCGACGAGTATGATCCTGTCGGCGAACGCCGCGGCGGGGACGCGCCCGCCGAGCACGTCGGCGATGCTGTAGTAAGGAAACGTTCGCGCCGGGCCAAGATAGTTGACGAACATCTCATTTGGGCGGATGACCGTGACGCCGGGAAGCTGAGACACTTCGGCCTCGTCGTGGACGGTGACCTCATAACGCCCCACGCGCAACGCGCCCTTTCTTTCTTCGACCTCGCCGGGCGGAATCTGCTCCGCCACGCGCAAGGTCTCAAGCCCGAATGCCCAGAGCCGTTCGCCGCGCGCGTCCGCCTTGCTGAGTTGCATGCTGCGCAGGACGCCGTCTACGTCCGGGTCGGCGTGCGCGTGTCCGGTGGCGGCGGCCGCGCGGCGGATTTCCGGCAGCGGCATGAGCCAGGCGGGCGGAGCAGGCAGGTCTGACCGCCCGGCTTCGATGTCGGTCAACTGGGCCGGCAGGACGACGCGCCCATTGCGCCGGACGGCGGCGGTCAGGAGTTGATCGTCGGCCTCGTTCGAGGTCTCGGCGTAGATCACGTCGAGGCCGACGGCGCGCGGCTGCGCGGCGGTGATGCGGTCGAGCACAGAGGCCATGACCGAGCGCGGCCAGGGCCAGTTGCCGACCTGCTGCAAGCTCGGATCGTCAATCGCCACGATGACGACATCTGCGGGCGGGCGGAGCGTCCCGCGCAGCCGGAACAGCATGTTGACGGTGGCGGCGGAGAGCGACGGCGCGAGCCATGTGAGGGCGACGGCGGCGGCCAGGCTGACGAGCGGGATCAGGATGCTCGGAACGATTTGTGCTCTGACGTGTCGCACGCGTGGCTCATTGCTCGGCGGGCGTGGCTGTTTCGGCGGCCGCGGCCGTGTCGTCCTGCCCGGACGGGCGGGCGAGTTCGCCCTCTGACTCAAGGTAACGATAGAGCGTGCGCCGGTTGATGCCGAGCACTTCGGCCGTGCGCGACTTATTGCCCTCCGTCTCGGCCAGGACGAGTTGCACGTAGCGCCGGTTCAACTCGTCCAGCGTGGGCCGGTCGTCAATCAGCGAGCGCGGCCACTGTGCCGTCGAGGTCTGGCCGACCGGCGGGACTTGCGCGACGATGTGTTCCGGCAGGTCGCTCAAGCGGACGAGGTGGTTGGCGCAGACGGCGACCGCGTGCTCGACGGCGTTCTCAAGTTCGCGCACGTTGCCGGGCCAGGTGTAGCGCGACAGCAACTCCATCGCCTCGTCGGCGATCTGCATGCCCGTGCCGTACTTTTTGAGGAAGTGGCGGGCGAGCAGTTTGATGTCTTCCAGCCCGCGTTCGCGCAAAGGGGGCAGCTTGATGCGCAGGACGCTCAGCCGGTAGAAGAGATCGACGCGGAACTCGCTGCGCGCGACCAACTGTTCGAGGTTCGCGTTGGTCGCACCGATGACGCGCACGTCCACCTTGCGCGCCTCGTGCTCGCCGACGCGACGCACCTCTTTCTCCTGCAAGACGCGCAGCAGGCTCGTCTGCAAGGAGGGGCCGGTCGTGCCCAGTTCGTCCAACAGGATCGTGCCGCCGTTCGTGCTCTCGAACAGACCCGCGCGGTCTGTGGTCGCGCCGGTGAAGCTGCCCTTGGCGTAACCGAACAACTCGCTTTCGAGCAGCGTCTCGGTGAGCGCGCTGCAATTGATGGCGGTGAACGGGCGCGCGGCGCGGCTGCTGTAGCGGTGGATGGAGCGCGCGACCAGTTCCTTGCCTGTCCCCGACTCGCCCTCGACGAGCACGGTCGTGTCGGTGCGCGCGGCGTAGGCGGCGAGCTTATAGACGCGCACCATCTGCGGGCTGTGCCCGATGAGGCCGGAGTCGGAGAAGTGCGCCTCGCCCTCGTCCACCGCGTCCTGCGGCCGCTCCGCCGCGCGCTCGACGACCGCCAACACCTGCTCGATGTCGAAGGGCTTGGCGATGAAATCAACCGCGCCCTCGGAGATCGCTTCGAGCGCGATCTCCAGCGAGCCTTGCGCCGTCATGGCGATGACCTTCGTCTGCGGGCTGAGGCAGCGGAACTCGCGGATCACGTCGAGGCCGCCGATGTCGGGCATGAACACGTCGGTCAGCACCACGTCGAAGTGCTCCTGCCGGCCGCGCGCAATCGCCTCGCGCCCGCTCGCGACGGCGGCCACGTTGTAGCCGCTCAGCCGCAGCGGCACTTCGAGCGCCAGGCGCGCGCCCCGCTCGTCGTCGGCGATGAGCACTCTGATCTTCTTGGTCTGACTATCGAGCATGTGAGCCGAACATGAATCCAAGTCCGCGCCCGCGCGGGCAGCGGGCAATGGGGCACGACTTTTGGCCGACAGGGATAGCTCGTCTGTCAGGTCAAGCGGCGTTGCTGCGCCAAATCAGGCCCGGTCGCTTAATCATTATCGGGTAAGGGCTGCTCAGGCGGCCTGCGCTCGCCGCTTGGCTGCCCGCCGGGGCTGGGTCTGTCGGCCGACGGAGCGCCCTGGCGCGGGGCGTTGCCGGGTTGCGCCGGAGAGCGCCCACCCGCGTCCCGCTCGCCGCGGGCGGCGTCGTGCTCGCCCCTGCCGGGCGCGTTCTGATCTCTGCCGGGCTGGCGCGGCTTGAACGTGTCGTCATTATGATCGGGGCGGAAGCGGGACGGGGTCGCTGGCGGCCGGGCCTGATCGACGCGCGTGCGCTGACCCGGCGACAGGATGACGGGCGCTTCCGGGGCCGTTAAATTGCTGACCGCGACTACGCCCTCGTAGACGAAGACCTGCGTCTCCTTCTCCGTCGCAAACACGTCGAAGAGCGTGCCGCGCACGGCGATGACGGCCGTAGGCGTGTTAACCCGGTAGGGGTTGGGCCGCCCGCCCATTTTCTCGATCTTGATGCGTGTCTTCCCGCGCAGCAGGTTGAAGATCGTCCGGGGCGACTGGCCCAAGTCCGTAATCTCGACCGTCGTCTTCTCCCCGATAATAGCCTGCGAGCCGTCCGCCAGCCCCAGGACGAGTCGCCCGCCCTTAAAAGTCTTAATCACATCCCCGGCGAGCAACTCGTCATTCACCCGGTACGCGATCTTCTGCAACGCCGCCTCGCCTTGCGCGCGGCGCTGAATTTCGACCGGCCCCTCGCTGCTGAGCACCCGCGCCGAGACCAGAGCCTGTCCGCGCGCGCTGTTCGACGCCAACAAGGTGAGGCTCGCTATCAACAGGATGACGGTTACTTTCTTTGGCGGCATGACTCCACCTTCCGACCGGGCAGACTCCTACGGCAAACATGAAACCGGCAGGAACTTAGACAAATATCATACCACTAGGGGCCCGCAAGCACAGTCACAGGATAGTTATTAGACGGACACAAGACATCAGCCATGAGTCTTTAAGGAAAGAAGCTCCCGGCGTGTGACAGAACTAACCGGGCGTTTGTCACACGTCTCAGATCACTGTGACGAAACTGCACGACGCCCGCGGCGGCGCGCTGTGGCGTAGCGGCAACAGGCGTTGTGCCGCTTCGATGCTTTATGCTGGCGGTGGACAGTAAAGAATCGGTCAAGGGTGTGTAAAGTTTTGTAAACCGACGGGTGAGTTATGACGCGAACCCAAATGATCAAAGCCCTAAGTCCGCTAATAGGACTTAGGGCTTTAAATTACTCCGCAGGTAGGACTCGAACCTACAACCCTCCGGTTAACAGCCGGATGCTCTGCCATTGAGCTACTGCGGAATGTTTGTGCGGCGAGAAGCTTGTGGCTTGCTCGCCGCGAAAATTTTATAGCAGACGGTTTGCGCGAGTGTCAAACGGACTGGTCGGGGCGGCGAAAGTGAGAGCCGCCGCTTGCGCGCGGGCGGTAAGTGCGCGATTATCTCTGACCGCAATTCAAAGGTCAGCCAGTCCAGTTCGCGCGAGCCTGTGCCTGCGGGCACGACTCCGGAAAGGTGTCGCCCATGAATCGTCGCATCACGTCCTGGTACAGTCACAACCTCGGCATGGAGATGCCGATTGTCGCCTACGGGCACGCGGGCTATCCCGTCCTCTTCTTCCCCACCGCGGCCGCGGATTTCCTGGAGTACGAACGCTTCCACCTGATCGACGCCATCCGCCATCACATAGACGCGGGACACGTGCGCGCCTACTCGATCAACAGCGTGAACCGGCAGGCGCTCCTGAACGAGCACGCGCACCCCGCCTACAAGGCCGAGATGCTGACGCGCTACGACCGCTACATCACGGACGAGGTGTTGCCGCTCATACGCAACGACGTGGGCGACGGCAACGCGCGCCCCGTCACCACCGGCGCGAGCCTCGGCGCGTTCCTCGCCGCCAACACCTATTTCAAACACCCTGACCTGCTGCGCGGCACGATCCCGATGAGCGGCAGCTACGACGTGCGGCAGTACTTCGACGGCTACCACGACGACAACGTCTATTTCAACAACCCGATGTCGTACCTGCCGAATCTGCACGACGATTATTACCTGCCGCGACTGCGTCACGCCGACTGCATCTACATCCTGACGGGCCAAGGGCGCTGGGAAGCGCCCGAACGCAGCCGCCAACTCTCGGACGTGCTCCACGCCAAAGGCATCCCGCACGTCCTCGACATGTGGGGCTACGACGTGGATCACGACTGGCCCTGGTGGCGCAAGATGCTGGATCATTATTGTGGAAAGTTGTTCTGGTGAAAAGCAGTAGGCAGTAGGCGGTAGGCAGCGGAAGACAAACAGAAAGCCGTTGGTTGATTCGCGCCCCCGTTAGATCGCGAGGCGACGTTCAACCAACGGCCCTTTCTCTTTTCCTAACTGCCTACTGCTTACTGATTTGGCGGCGGCGGGTCGTCCGTGCCCTTCTTACCCTTCTTCTTGCCGGTGTCCACCTCGCGCGGGCGCGTCGCGGGCGGCGGCGTGGAGGCGGGCTGCGGCGGCGGGGCGTCGGTCTCTACGCGCGGCACGACCGGCTCGGCGCGGCGCGGGGCGTCTTCCGCGGGCGTGTGCTCGCCGGGCGCGGGCGGCAGTGTGATCTCATCCAGGTGCGGCTCGGTCAACGAGGTGGCGGAGTCGTCCGGCTCGCCTTTGCTAGCTTTGATCTGCGCCATCTCGGCGGCGCGCTCTTCGGCCAGTTCGCGCTGGCGCTGCTGCTGCAAGTCCTTGATGTCTTCCGGCATCGAGGGCGCTTTCTCGAACGTCTCCTTCGGCTTGTCCCGCAAAAACTCTTTCATGTAATCAATCCAGATGGGCAGCGAGCCGTGCCCGCCCGTCATGTCGCTGCCGAGGTTCTTCTTGCGGTCAGGGTAGCCGAGCCAGACGCCGGTGACGTAGGTCGGCGTGTAGCCGATGAACCAGGTGTCGGTGTGATCGTTGACCGTGCCGGTCTTGCCCGCGACCTGCACGCCGACGGAACTAGCCGCAGGGGCCGTGCCGCCCGGCTGCGTGACGCCGCGCATCATCTCGACCATCGTCAGAGCGACGTACTGGCTCGTCACCTTGTAGGTCGTCCGCTCCCACTCTTCGAGCGGCGCGCCGTCGCGGTCGAGCACGCGCTTGATCAGGTGCGGCTCGACGCGGACGCCCTTGTTCGGAAACGCAGAGTAGGCCGAGACCATCTGATCGAGCGGCACTTCGGTCGCGCCGAGCGCCGAGGGCAGATAAGGGGCCATCGGCACTTTGATGCCGAAGCGGCGCACCATCTGCGAGCCGGTCTGGATGCCGATCATGTCGAGCGTGTGGACGGCCGGGATGTTGAGCGAGTGTGCGAGCGCGATCTTCATCGGCACGTCGCCGCAGCTAGTCGAGCCGTCGTAGTTGTGCGGCTGCCAGTCGCCGCGCTTAATGGGTGCGCCGCTGATGACGGAGTCGGGCGTCAAGCCCCACTCGACCGCCGCCGTGTAGATGAACGGCTTGAAGCACGAGCCGGTCTGACGGTAAGCCTGCGTCGCGCAGTTGAACTTGTTCGTATAGAAGTTGTAGCCGCCGACCATCGCGGCGACCTCGCCGGTCTTCGCGTTGAGCGAGTAGAGCGCGCCCTGTATGTCGGGCGTCTGCGCCAGTTCGACCGTGAGGCGGCGCGCGTCCTTGTCCACCGACTTGATCTTGAACTCACAGATGTAGCCCGGCTTGAACTCGTCGCGCGGCTGGCGGTTCGACCAGCCCATGTCCTTCGCCGTTACGGTCGCCGTGTAGCCGCCGAAGCGCACGGTCGCCTCGTTGCGCGCGCGATCTACGTTCGTGACGAGACCGCGCACCCAAGTGTCCGCTTCGTAGTTGTTGCCGTACCATTCGGGCAGCACGACGGCGGCGAGCGCCTGCGGCGTGGCGGGCGCGGCCTCGTTCTCGTCGAAGTAGGTGTAGGCCGAGCGCCAGCCGCGGTGGCCGCGATCATAGGCACGGAGGCCCGCTCGCACCGCCTCGTAAGCCTTCTTCTGCGCCGCCGGATTGATCGTCGAATAGACGGCGAGACCGCTGAAGGCGACGCGCGTCGTGTACTTGTCCTCGATGTACTGCCTGATCTCTTCGACCGGGTACTCGAACCACGCGTGCGACGCAGACGGCGGCGGATAGTAAGCCGTGTCCGCGAGCTTGATCGGCTTGGCTCTGGCGGCGTCCGCCTCCGCCTGCGAGACGAAGCCGTTGCGCGCCATCAACTCAAGCACCAGGTCGCGCCGCTCCTTAGCGAGTTCCATGCTGACGGTGGGCGAATACTTGGAGGTCGAGCGCGGGATGCCGGCGAGGAGCGCCGCCTCGTCGAGCGTCAAGTCCTTTGCCTGTTTGCCGAAGTAGGTCTCCGCGGCGGCCTCGAACCCGTAGGCGCGCGCGCCGAGGAAGACGTGGTTGACGTACATCTCCATGATCTGGTTCTTGGTGTAGAACCGCTCGATCTGGATGGCCACCAGCCACTCGTTGAACTTGCGCGTGTAGGTCTGCTCGCGCGTCAGGAACAGGTTCTTGGCGAGTTGCTGCGTCAGCGTCGAGCCGCCCTCGCGCCGGTCGGCCGTGATGTTCTTCCAGGCCGCGCCAGCGATGCGGATGGGGTCTATGCCGACGTGGTCGTAGAAGCGCGCGTCCTCGACCGCGAGGATCGCGTTCTTCAGGACGGGCGGAATCTCCTCGTACTTGAGCGGGATGCGCCGCTCAATCGCGAACTCGCCGATGACCGTCTCGCCGTCGTCCGCGTAGACGCGCGTCACCTGGCTCGGCCTGTACGTCGCCAGCGAAGCGACCTCGCCCGCCGCCTTCGAGTAGTTCAACTCGTAGGCGAGCACGACGCCGGTCAAGCCCCCGGCGGCGAGCGCGAGCAGCAGGACGGCCGGCAGCCAGAAACGGCGCAAGACTGTGCGGCGCGGCGGCGCGGCCACAGCCGCGCGCGGCGACCCTTTCGACGGGCGTGGATTCTTAGCCGACATAGATGCGATCCTCGCTTGTTGGCACGACGGAGTTGGCGCTCGATTGCGGCGGCGGCATTTTGCTTGCGATCATCATCAGAGGAGAGACCAACGCGGCAAATTATAACGTATCCGTCACAGCCGCGCGAAACGCCCCCGCCACAGCCGCGGACTGTGGCTACCAACGGTGGGACGTTGCGGGGCATCAAAAGCAGTGACGAGTGACAAGTGACGAGTGACGAGCAAGGCGGAGTTTTTTTAACTCGTCACTTGTCACTCGTCACTGTTATAATTCGGCGACCACGGGGGCGATAGGTCTCGACAGGGGCTTTGCGCGTCACGCGGGTGTCATGCCGGGCTTACTCTGAGCAGCTCGTTAACAAGCTTGGGGGAACAACAATTGCCAACTCTAACGAATTGGCCCTTGCTGCTTAATTAAGTTAACCAGCAAGCGTCTCGCCGCAAGTCGCTCAAGCGCGCGGAGTGAGATGTCACCTGAGTTGAGCTGGCCCGCCGCCTGTGCTCAGGGGCGGCGGGCGAGATAAAACTGGGCTAGTCGCGGCCGGGGTCTTCGTCGCTTCACTGACCCGGCGGCGGCGAACGCGCCTGAGTGAGACAGGCAGCGGAGAAGCGACTAAGCATGTAGAGCCTTCGGGCGGCGGCCTTTGGACCCGAGTTCGATTCTCGGCGCCTCCATTCAAGTCAGAGAGCGGTCAGCGCGCGCGGTGTGCTAACATCGGGCACGCTGACCGCTCCTGTTTTTGGCGCACGATAAAGTGAGGCACTATGAGCACGACCACACACTTGATGACCGCAGAAGAATTGCTTAGGCTACCCCGCGGCCGATTCCGTTACGAACTCATTGAAGGAGAATTGAAAACCATGTCTCCTGCCGGTGAAGAACACGGAGTTGTCATCATGAATCTCGCCGTGCCGCTCGGGCAGCACGTTAAAGAAAACAATCTAGGCCTTGTTTACGGTGCGGAGACCGGCTTCAAACTTGCGACCGATCCGGACACGGTGCGGGCGCCTGACATAGCATTTGTCCGCCGCGAACTAATCGAGCAGACTGGGTTGCACAAGGGCTTCCGTCCGGGCGCGCCTGATCTTGCGGTCGAAGTGCTTTCTCCAGGAGACACAGCCGAGGAGATCGAACAGAAGACCGCGGAGTGGCTGGCGGCCGGCGCACGAGCAGTATGGATCGTCAGCCCGAAGCGTCGTACTGTGACTGTGCATCGCTCGCTGAAGCACATCAAGATTCTGACCGAGCAGGACGAGCTTGACGGCGCGGACGTTGTGCCCGGCTTCCGCTGCCGTGTGGCGGATATTTTCGTTTAGGCCATGCACGCGCCCGCGAACCTTTGCAGTCGTTGAATCCCAATCTTCCAATCGGCATCTTTGACAGCGGCGTGGGCGGGCTGACGGTGTACCGCGCGCTGCACGAGCAGTTGCCAGACGAGCGATTCGTCTACCTGGGCGACACGGCGCGCGTGCCCTACGGGACGAAGTCGTTGCGGACGGTGGAGCGTTACGCAGTCGAGAACGCGCGCTTTCTGGCGGCGCACGGGATCAAGCTGCTGGTGGTCGCGTGCAACACGGCGTCGGCGCTGGCGCTGCCGGCAATTGGCGCGCGCGTCCGCCTGCCGGTCGTCGGCGTGATCGAGCCGGGCGCGCAGGCGGCGGCGCGCGTCTCGCCGGGAGGACGTATCGGCGTCATCGCGACCGAGGCGACCGTGCAGAGCGGCGCGTACCGCCGCGCGATCAAAACCTTCACGCCGGGCGCGGAGGTGATCGAGCGCGCGTGTCCGCTATTCGTCGCGCTGGCCGAAGAGGGCTGGGCGGAGACGGACGTGGCGCGCACGGTCGCGGCGGAATACTTGAAGGACGTGCGCGGCGGGCGCGTGGACACGCTCGTGCTGGGCTGCACGCACTACCCGATCCTGCGGCGCGTGATTCAGGAGACGGTCGGCGCAGAAGTACAACTGATTGACTCAGGCGAGGCGACGGCCGCGAGCGTCGAAGAATTACTTGCGCGCGAGAACTTGCGCCGCCGCTCGTTCGACACGCACACGGGGCAACTGCTCAAACGGCGTGCGGGCGCGCGCCGTTTGTGCGATGATCTGGATCACTTCTACGTGACGGACGCGGCCGAGCGGTTCGCGCGTGTCGCCGAAAGGTTCTTGGGCAGCGCGCCGTCGCGCTTGGAGGCGGTGGAGGTCTGGGGGCAGGATGAGCTTCAAACCACAGAGCAGCCAGTCAAAGCCTGAAGGCACGTTCGCGCGCACGGACGGCCGCCGCGCCGACGAGTTGCGCCCCGTGCGCATCACGCCCCACTTCATGCCCTACGCCGAAGGCTCGGCGCTCATCGAGATGGGCGCGACGCGCGTCATCTGCACCGCCACGCTCGAAGACCGCGTGCCCCCTTTTCGCCGCAACAGCGGGCAGGGCTGGCTGACGGCCGAGTACGCGATGCTGCCACGCGCGACCCAGCAGCGCACGCAGCGCGAGACGGGGCGCGGCGGCCCTTCGGGCCGGACGCACGAGATTCAGCGCCTGATCGGCCGCTCCCTGCGCGCCGTCGTCAACCTTGCGCTCATCGGCGAGCGCACAATCACGGTTGACTGCGACGTGCTGCAAGCCGACGGCGGCACGCGCACCGCCGCAATCACGGGCGCTTATGTCGCCTGCGCGCTCGCGTGCCAGCGCCTGCTGCGCGACCGCCTGATCACGCGCTCGCCCCTGAAGGGCGCGGTCGCGGCCGTTTCGGTCGGCATCGTCGCGGGCGTGCCGCTGCTCGATCTCAAGTACGACGAGGACTCGCGCGCCGAGGTGGACATGAACGTTGTCTGCACCGGCGACCAGCGCTTCATCGAGGTGCAGGGCACGGCCGAGGGCGAGCCGTTCGCGCGCGCCGAGATGGACGCGCTGCTCGCCTTAGCCGCCGCCGGTCTCGAACAACTCTTCGCCGCCCAGCGCGCCGCCGTCGAGCAGACGCCGTGACGGCCCGTCGGGCCGCCGCCGTCAGGCAACAAGGTTCGCCGCCCCGCGCATCTGAGGGCTGAATGGCCACATGGGTCGCGCCCCGGAATCGCAAACTCAAGCCGTGAATCCAACAGGAGTAAGATTTAATATGCGCCGCCTGATCCCACTCGCCTGTGCGTGTCTGCTCGCCTTGTGTGCGGTCGCCGCCACGGCGCAGACGCAGACGTTTGAAGACCCGCACGCCCCTTACACGCTCGAACTGCCGTCGTCCACGTGGCGCGCGATCACGCGCCCCGACAGCGCGCATGAGCACACGGAGTTCGTCTACGGCGACCGCAGCGACGGCTACCTGCGCATCCGCAAAGAGGTGGTGGACGAGGGCACGACGGCCGCCGCGCTGTCGCGCCGCGACCACGACCTGAAGCTGCGCTTCCTCGCCGGCTACGTCGAAGGCAAAGAGGAGAACTTTCCGGGCCGGCTGAGCGGCGTGACCTCGTCCTACGAGTTCACCGCCGCCGGCAAGCCGATGCTCGGCCGCATCTACTACCTGCAAGCCGACCCGCGCACCATCTACGTCCTCCACTTCACCGGCCGGCGCGACAAGCTCATGCTCATCCGCAGCCAGACAGACGCCATGGCGCGCAGCTTTCAACTGAAATAGCTGTTAGCGATTAGCTGTTAGCTTTTAGCCTTTTGTCTTTAGCTAACAGCTAATCGCTAATCGCTAACAGCTTCTCTATGCCACTCGCCCCCGGTCTCGCCGTGCGCCCGTCGCCGATCAATGGGAAAGGTTGTTTTGCGACCGTCTTGTTTCCACGCGGGCGCAAGATCGCGGAGTACACGGGCGAGCGCATTTCGCGGCGCGAGGTGGCGCGCAGGGTGCGGACGCGCCGCCACCGCGTGCTGCGCATCGTCGCGCTCGACGCCTACTGGAGTCTCGACGGCGCGCGCGGCGGCAACGGCACGCATTACCTCAACCACTCCTGCCAGCCAAACGCCTACATGCGCACCACGCGCGGGCACGTCCTCTTCATGGCGCTGCGCGACATACAGCCCGGCGAAGAGATCACCGTTGACTACATAGCGACCCTGCACCCCGACACCAAACGCTGCCACTGCAAAGCGCCCGGCTGTCGCGGCACGATCAATAAAATTTAGGCTCGGCGGAAGATGAGTTGCACCGGGCGGCCATCACGCGCCGTCGTGCGGCAGGGCCGCGAGCGCGGCGAGCAGTTCCGCCTCTTCTTCCGGCGCGACCGTGCGCAGGTCGAGGACGACGCGGTCTTCGAGGATGCGCGCGATGACGGGCGGCGTCGTGCGTCGCAACGCAGCTTCGAGCGCGGCGGCGGAGAGTTGTCGGTGTGTGAGGGCGACGAGCGCGGTCGGCGGGTGCGTGGTCGGGGCTGAGCCGCCGCCGACGGCGGACTGACCGGGGATGAGATCGAAGCCGAGCAGACTTGCGTCCGCCTGCCTGCGCGCGCGGCGGACGAAGGCGCGGGCGCGGGTCTCAAGCTCGCCCGGCGTCTGCGCGAGCATGCGGAGCGCCGGGATTTCCTCTTGCGCCGTGCCCCGCCGGTGCGCTTCGAGTGTGGCGGCGAGCGCGGCGAGCGCGAGTTTATCAGCCCGTAGCGCGCGGTAGAGCGGATGCTTGCGGCACTCGGCGACGAGCGCGGCGCGGCCGACGACGAGACCGGCTTGCGGCCCGCCGAGCAGTTTGTCGCCGCTGAAGGTGACGATGTCTGCGCCCTGCGCGACCGACTCGCGGATGACGGGTTCGTCGCGCAAGCCCCGTGCGCTCAGGTCTGCGAGCACGCCTGAGCCAGCGTCTTCGTAGAGGACGAGATCATGCGCGTGTGCGAGGGCGGCGAGTTCCGCGAGCGCGGGCGCTGCCGTGAAGCCGACGATGCGATAGTTCGACGGGTGGACGCGCAGGATCATTTTCGTCCGCTCGCTGACGGCGCGTTCGTAGTCGGCGAGCTTCGTCCGGTTGGTCGTGCCGACTTCGACGAGCGCCACGCCGGACTGCGCCAGCACGTCGGGCACGCGGAAGTCGCCGCCGATCTCGACCAACTCGCCGCGCGAGACAATTCCCTCCCCGCCGCGCGCCAAGGCCGTCAACACGAGGAGCGCGGCCGCCGCGCAGTTGTTGACGACGAGCGCGTCTTCCGCGCCGGTCAACTCCGCGAGCAGCGCCTCCGCCTGCGCGCCGCGCCGCCCGCGCGCGCCCGTCGCCAGATCGTATTCGAGCGTGCAATAGCCGGCCGTCTCGTGCGCCAGCGCCCGCCGCGCCGCCGCGGACAGGGGCGCGCGCCCCAGGTTCGTGTGCAGGATGACGCCGGTCGCGTTGACGACGCGGCGCAACGCGCCGGCCGCCTCGCCTTCGACCGCGCGCGTCAGGCGCTCGACCGCTTCGGCCAACAACGCGGCGCGCGTCGGCCCGCCGTTAGCCGCGCCCTCGGTCGCACGCGCCTGCAACTCCGCGCGTAACTCTTCCGTGACCGCGCGGGCCAGCGCCGCCAGCCGCGCCGCGCCCGTGCGCTCGCGTAGCACGGTGGCGGCCGGCGCGCGCAGCAGCGCGTCAATCGAAGGCAGCGCGCGCAAAGGTTGACTGTGATCGCTCATCTGTCCGTCGTCCGTGGTCAGTTGTCCGTTGTTAGCCGTCCGTAGTCGGTCGCGCTTGAATAACTTTAAGCGGGGCGTTTTCTAAGGCACTCGCATTTTACGGCCTCCGCGCGGAGAACCGTAAGCCGCCGAAACAAAGGACAACGGACGACAGACTACGAACGATAGTTAATTTGATTGACACCGTCGCGGGCGAACGTTTATGTTCGATGAGAGGCGCTTTTTCAGCGCCGGGTAAGGAGTCATTCATGCCGCGAGAGAATACGTTTGCGCGCCGGCTGCGCGAGCGCGAGCGGGAACGCCAGCGGGACGCGACCGGGCAGGACGAGAAGAAGGCTAATCTCACCCACGAGCAGCCGCTGTCGGTGGACGACATGCTCGTCCGGCTCGAAGACGACGTGCGCAAGCTCAAGGTCGAGTTCGACGTGTACTTCAACGGCGCGGCCAAGCGCCCGCCCTACGACACGAAGGGGCGCGTCGAGACCATGATCAAGCGGCTCGGCGACGAGCGCAATTTCACCTACGCGCAACGCTACCGCTACAACTCCATCGTCGCGCGCTACACGTCGTTCCGCGACCTGTGGCGGCGCACCATTCAGGAGCGCGAGGAGGGGCGCGGTCTCGTCGCGCAAGGTGGGCGCGCGGCGCGCAGGCAGCAGGACGAGCCGCACCTGCGCCGCGCCACGTTTGTCTGCACCGACGCGCGGGCCGACGTGCCAACGGTCAAAGGTCTCTACGACGCGCTCGTGCGCGCGAAGGTGCAGTGCGGCGAGCCGGTAGACGACTTCTCGTTCGCGCAGTTCCACCGCATGCTGGCGGCGAAGACCGACGCGCTCAAACAGCGGCTCGGCTGCGACAGCGTGCGCTACTCGGTTTATCTGGAAGGCGGCAAGGTGAGCTTCAAGGCGAAAGCGGAAAGATAAATCCAGCCCTGGTACGGGGCTACATTCTGTCGCCGCCTGCGGCGGCTGGTTGGGTTGAAAACTCAAACGGTGCGCTCTTTGAACGATTCAAAGAGCGCACCGTTTGAGTTTTGATCCCGTGCGGCCGAACTCGTCCGGCCTCCTGGTCTCGTAACGCTTCCCGGCTCTTGTCAGACCGGAAGCGGTCAGTGGCTTCTGACAGCCGTTAGCTTGGGGAGATGAAGCTTACATCTTGGTCACTTTTTCGGCCTGCGGGCCCTTCGGCCCCTGCGTCACCTCGAACTCGACTTCCTGACCCTCTTCCAGCGTCTTGAAGCCGTCGCCCTGGATGGCGCTGTAGTGCACGAAGATGTCCGAAGAGCCGGGCTGCTCAATAAACCCGTAGCCCTTCGCGTTGTTGAACCACTTGACCTTACCGGTAATTCTAGGCATAGCTAACGAATCCTCCTAACGATTCGGGTGAAGGCGACCAACGGCGGCACAGGCGCTTGCGCGTGACTGCACCGGCCCGTCGGCCGCGTAGGTTAGTGTTCATGAGCCGGGTGCGCCGCTGCCAGGAGGACGCCCCAAGAGAACTACATGAAGCAAAGAAAAAGCCCGTGCTGCGGATCGAGCGCTTCCGAGCGAGGCGCGCTCTACACCACAGACGGACTGAGAGGGGGACAACACGAACTCATTGCTTTAACGCTAACAAAACTAAGGCGGCCCCTGGGTCAAACCCTCACGACGGCCGCGTAAACGACGGCGCATACTAAGCGATGCCCCGCAAAACTGTCAAGCGGAAAATATTGGCAAAACCCGCGCCCCGCGGCTTATTTGCCCTGCGCCGCCGCCTCGGCCTGCGCCGGCAGGTAGGCGAGCGGGCTGACCGGGTTGTCGTTAATCCGCACCTCGTAGTGCAGGTGCGGCCCCGTCGAGCGCCCCGTCGAGCCGACGCGTCCCAGCAACTCGCCGCGCGCGATCTCGTGCCCGACCGCCGTCTCGATCTTCGAGAGGTGGCCATAGCGCGTCGTCAGCCCGTTGCCGTGCTCGATCTCGACGACCTGCCCGTAGCCGTTCTTCCAGCCGGCGAACAAGACCGTGCCGTCGGCCGCCGCCACGACGGGCGTGCCCGACGCGGCCCTGATGTCCTGCCCCGTGTGGAACTCCGAGCCGCCGCCGCCGAACGGATCATAGCGCGCGCCGAAGCCGTCGTTCACCTCGCCCGCCACGGGCCAGATGGACGGCACGCGCGCGTGTTCGCGCAGGGCCGTCTCGTACTGCCGCAACTGCTCTTCAAGCTGCGCCGCGTGCTGCTCGACGAGGGCGATCTCGGCCGCGTCCAGTTTGACCAGCGGGCCGCCCGCGCCGAGCGGGTTCTGCTCCGTGCCCTGCTCCGCGACGCCCGACATCTCGGCCAGGCGGCGCGACGTGTCCTCGATGGCGTTGACGCGGGTTTCCAGTTGTTTAAGTTGTGCCAACTGGCGTTCGTTCTCGATGCGCAGGCGGGCGTTCTCGCGCTCGGTGCGCAGGTGCGCGGCCTCGCGGAACGCGCCGTAGATACCGTAGAGCGCCGTGCAGACGACGACGCAGGCCAAGACGGTGGCGAATTTCAACCAGCGTTTGTGAATGGAGATGCGCCGGATGCGGGCGCGGGAACGGGAAGTGTGGCCGACGATGAAGGCATACAGACGGTCGTCTCTGGTCACGGGGATAGTGCTCCTTTATCGCTTCAGGTCGGCGCGTGCGAGAGAAAACACGCAGGGAACACGCCGGCCTGAGCGCGTCGAAGGCACTGCCTGCCCAGCAGGGCGACGGTGCAAACACGAAAACCGATTGGGGGTTTCCTGGATTTAGCTTGAGACCTGCCTGAAAGACAGGTGGTCGGTCGTCTGGCTCTAATGTCCCTTCAGCGAACCATAGGCGAACCGATTGACCTGTACAAGGGGCTGCACCCTATCACACGGGGCGGGCGGATGCAACCGGCAGCGGGTGGGAACGGCGGAGCATTCAGGATATTGTTAATCTGGTCTAAATAGAATGCTCACTAGCGCGCGGTTGGCGATCCAGCACCCGGAAGATGTACTTGCCGTCGTTGATTAGGTACAAGCCTAAAGCCGACAGCACGAGACTCCCGATGGTCGTGCCTATGTAAGTCCCTATGAGGCTTCTAAATACTTGCGGCGTGTCGGAGGTCAGCAGAATTATGATGCTGCCCAATATTTCAAACGCCGACAGGAGTCCTTTCGCTAGTGAATACAGGCCTGCAATTCTAATTAACAGCCAGATCACTTCTTGTTTGGTCATTCGTCCTCCTGTTGGCCGCGCAGGGTGAAGAAGAAGCTGTTTTCTAGCAGCGTACTCAGAAACGTGAGGCTAACGCGAGTTTGTTAGCGCGGCGATGATAAATCTGTAGGGAATAGCTGTCAATGGTGAGACAACGGAGATTCTTACTTTTGTTCAACTGCGAAAATGACCTTCCACCCAAACACTAAAGGCTCGCGATCCTCGGTGCGCCAGTCCGCCGCCGCCGACCGCAAGCCTTTATTTGATTGCGCGTGAGTGCCGGGCGCGCTAAATCTCTTCGGCCTCGCGCCGCGCCCGCCCGCGCCCGCGCAGCATCGCCAGCACGACGAGCAGGAACAGGCCGATGAAGATGACGATGATGCCGATCTTGAGTGCGACGAGCAGGAAGGTGACGAGTTTGATGAGCTGGCGCACCAGCGTGATAAGCAACAGGATGAGCGTTATGATCGCGCCCCACCGACTAAAAATTCTTAGCATCCTTGCGTCTCCTTAAAACGAATAACCCTTCTGTCCGGCCACGCCCGACATCATAGCAAACGACGGCGCGGCGTGGCGAGGTCGAAAGCGCGAAACTCAAGCCGGCGGCCAGCGATCCTGCCGGCGGGTCTGCGTCGTCAACTCGCCCGTGCGGAAGCGCGGCACGCCTACGGGGCCGCTGCCGATGAGCGGCGGCGCGGGCAGCGGCTCGAACGGCGTCAGGTCGCGCCCGCGCCGCACGCGCAGGTGATCGAATAGCATGTAAGCGCCGAGCAGGATGAGCGCGACCGGCAGCAGTTTGCTGATCGGCAGCAGCAGTCCGAACAGCGTGTGCAGCAGAAATATCCCGCCCAGGACGACGAGCACGACGGCCCAGGCGACCGGGTTGCCGTAGAGCCGGCGCGCGATGGCGTCCGACTCGGCGTCGGGCGCGAGGCCGGCGCGGATCAGTTGCGCCGTGCGGTAGGCGTCCACCGCGGCGAAGAGCCACATGCCCATCGCGCCGAGCACGAAGAAGGCGTTGGCGTCCGTGATCGTCGCCATCTGGAAGAAGCCGGCGAAGATGGCGAAGTGGACGACCGCCTTGGAAATCTGCCCGTTGTAGGCCGCGCCGAGACCCGGCAGCAGGAACGACAACAGCAGCGCGACCACGCGCGAGTTCTTACGCCGCACCTGCACGGGTGCGCCGCCGCCGCGCGCCGACTGGTACTGCAACAACTCGACGCCCGCGACAATGCAGTCCTGGCAGTAGGGGAAGCCACGGATGCGGTGATCGCACGCGGGGCACAGCGGGCGCGCGCAACGGCTGCACTGCACGGCGGCCGTGTTGGTCGGATGATAAGAACAGTTCATCAAACTTACTCTTGCTCTCTTAAACTCAAAATCAAATCCGCGTCAGCCCGTGCAAAGCCCCGCCGGGCCGCGACCGGCAAAACTTACTGCGCGCGTTGTTGCTCCGGCGGCGGCGGCTGGTTGCGCTGCCCATTGTCGTTCTGCTGCTGCGTGCCCGCGTCGCGCCGGCCCAGGATGGCGGCGCTGCGGGCGGCGCTCGCGCCGCGCTCGGCCGCGCGCAGCGAAGCTTGATACATGCCGGCGATGGAGCCGTCGGGCGAGAGCGTGGTCGTGCCAATGAGCACGGCGGCCAGGAGCATCGCCGCGACGGTCGCAAGCTGCGGCGTGACCAGCGCGTCGAGCCACATGCGCACCCACGCGGCGGCGCGGGCGGCGAGCGGGGCGCGCACCTCTTCCGCCTGCGTCGTACCGAGCGTGGCTTGCAGGATGCGCGCGTGCAGACCGGCGGGCACGGCACGTTCGTCGCCGATGTACGAGTAGCAAGCGCCGATGGAGCGGACTACGTCGCCGGGCAGGTTCGTGCAGTTGGCGCAGAGCGCGGCGTGGCGTTCCCAGCGGTGGTAGAAGTGCGCGGGCAGGAAGCCGTCGAGGTAGTCGGTCAGGTAGTCTTCAAACTCCTCGCAGTTCATCACCGTCTCCGGCGCGGTGTGGAGGAGTATGCCGGCCGCCAACTCGACGGACGGCGCGGGCGGCTCTGACACCTGGCACGCGCGGATGGTGTTTTTGACTTCGTTCAGCAGATCGTGACAGACGGGGCAGCGCAGCGAGTGCTCGTTAAACTCGCGTTGCGCGTCGGCCGCGAGCGCGCCGTCCAGGTAGTCGGTCAGTCGATCCTCGAATTCAACACACAGCATCATCAGTCCTCGTTTCACCCTTCTTGTTCTTTGTCCATCGTTCGCTGTCCGTTCTCACCCGTCATGCGAGAGACGCCCCTTCAGACATCACTCATGGCGACGACGCGCATCCGGCGCAGGATTTTCGCCAACTCGATCCGCCCGCGGTTGATGCGCGACTTGACCGTGCCCTCCGGTATCTGCAACAGGTCAACAATCTCCTGATAGCTCAACTCTTCCAGGTCGCGCAGAATGACGCAGGTGCGCAAGTCCGGCGGCAGCTTGTCAATCGCGGCCTGCACCTGCTCGCCCAACTCGCGCCGCTCCAACTCGCGCTGCGGCGTGTTGCCGGCGGCGCGCAGGTGGTAGGTGTGCCCCTCGATGTCCTCGGCGTGCGAGTCCTGCGGGGCGCGTTGACGGCGGCGGTAGTCGTCAATGATCAGATTACGCGCCAGGCGCATCAACCAGTTTTGCAGGTCGCCCTGCTTGGCGTCGTACTGTTCGAGCGAGCGGTAGACGCGGATGAAAACTTCCTGCGTCAAATCTTCGGCGGCGTCGGTGCGTGAGGTGAAGCGGTAGGCGAGGTTGTAAACGCGGCGGGTGTAGAGCGAGACGATCTCCTCCCACGCCGCCCCGTCGCCAGCGCGACACCTGCGAACCAACTCCGCCCCTTCGTTGCCGACAGTCAAAGCTGTTGCAGCTCCCACCACGCGCGCGCCCTTTCCGTCTCCGGCCGCCCCGCAAATCGCACTTCAGGCGGGCGGGACTCTATTGTCGTCGGGCATAACGACGGGCACGCGGCGAAAGTTCCCCGGTAAAAGCAGTAGGCAGTAGGCAGTAGGCGGTAGGCAGCGCAAGACAGATGACAAACTACGCAGATTAATCGCCGCCGACTGGAACACCAGACTTCAAGAGCATTGCCTTTCGACTGCCTACTGCCTGCCGCCTACTGCCTACTGCTCTTGTTGCGCCGGAATAGCGAATGTTGTAGCCTTGCTAAGCGCCTCAATATATTGTGGTTCGGTTCGCGGGCGCGGGTCAAGCGGAGACTCGGAGCGCGTCGCCGCCGGCAACAATCTCTTGCCACGAGGCTGCCAACAATCTTTTTGCGCCGTTATCTGAGATTCGCCGTCCTGTGCCTCGTCGCGGCGCTCGCGCTGTGGTGGTTCGGGCGCGATTTGCCGTGGGCGGACGTGCGGCGCGAGGTGGCGGCGGCAGACTGGCGGCTGATCGCGCTGGCGACGCTGATCATCTGCAGCACCTACTTCGTCCGTGCCCTGCGCTGGCGTGTGCTGCTCGCGCCGCTGGCGCGGGCACGACTGGGCGACCTGTTCGCGGCCACGACGGTCGGCTTCGGCGCGATCTTCGCGGTCGGGCGCGCGGGCGAAATCCTGCGCCCGGCGTTTCTGCCCCTGCGCGACGGGCGCGTGCGGCCGGGCGCGGCCTTCGTCACCGTGGGCGTCGAGCGCATCTGCGACACGGCGGCGGTCGTCGTCATCTTCGCGCTCAACCTGCTCTGGTTTCGCGCGCCCGCGGGCGGCAACCCGGAGGCTTACGCGCGTGTGCGTTGGGCGGGCCTCGTGATGCTCGGCGCGCTCGTCGGCGGCGTCTGCGCGCTGCTCCTGCTCAGGCGGCACGCGGGCGCGGTCATCGGCTGGCTCGACGCTCGTGCGGCCCGCGCACCGCGCCTGCTCCGGCGCGCGCTCAAGATTCTGACGGGGCTGCTGGCGCAACTCGCGGAGGCGCTCGGCGTGCTCACGGACGCGCGCGAGCTTATCGTTGTGGTCGGCTGGACGGCGCTCCTGTGGACGATCATCGCGGCGGGGAATTTCCTCGTGCTGCGCGCGTTCCACCTGCCGTTCGGCGTGAGCGAGACGCTGTTCGTGCTGGGCTGGGCGCTCGTCGGGTCGCTCGTGCCGACGCCGGGCGGCGCGGCCGGCGCGTTCCACCTTGTGACGGCCGCTGGCTTAACTTTTTTAGGCATCGCGGAGGCGAAGGCCAAGTCGGTCTCAATCGTGCTCCATCTGGTACTCTTCGCGCCCGCGTTCTTCTTCGGGCTGTACTACTTCCTGCGCAGCGACGTGAGCCTCGCGCGCCTGCGCAGTCTCGCTACGGCGGAAGCGGTCGAGGCGCGCGGCGCGGAGCGAGCACACGATAAAGCGAGCGGGCCGGCGGCGCGCGTCGGCGTCGAGGCCGGCACGAGTCGAGGGTTAGGGACGAGTTAACGGGTTCTCCCACGTCGGTCTTTAACTTTGCCTGAACGGAGTCTCTATGAAGTGTCCTTTCTGCGGTTACCTGGAAGACAAGGTGGTTGATTCGCGCGAGTCGCGCGAAGGCGATGCGATCCGGCGGCGGCGCGAGTGCCTGAAGTGCGAGCGCCGCTTCACGTCCTACGAGCGCATAGACGAAATCCCCTACATGGTGATTAAGAAGGACGGGCGGCGCGAGCCGTTCGACCGCAACAAGGTGATGGCGGGTCTCTTGCGCGCCTGCGAGAAGCGCCCCGTGCCCTCGTCGAAGCTGGAGGGGATAGTCAACGCGGTCGAGAAGTACGTGCAGGAGTCGCTGGAGCGCGAGCGCCCGACGAGCAAGGTCGGCGAGATCATCATGCGCCGGCTGAAAGAGTTGGACAAGGTCGCCTATGTGCGCTTCGCCTCGGTCTACCTGGAGTTCGAGGACGTGACCGAGTTCATGCACGAGTTGAAGCACCTCGTGCGCTCGCGCACGGCGGGCGCGACCGCGAAGCGCACGGCGTAGGCGCATCATAGATCACACGACGGACGCCCTGACCCCGCGCGGCCTGACGGGCCGCGGCCGTTAGGTCGTCCGTCATTTTTGGTTTAGAGTGAACCGTATGGTCGTGCGCACAATCGGGCTGAAGCGGATCGAGCTTGAGCGTTTGCGCGAGCGGCTGGGGCGCATGCTCGCGGCGCTGCAAGAGGCGGCGCTCGACGGCGCGCCGCCCGCGCCCGGCGTCTTTGCCCCGCCCTTCGACCTGGCCGAGTGCGCCGAGTGCGTGCGCGTTCTCGTTGAGTTGCCCGGCGTGCGCGCCGAAGAGATCGAGTTGACGCTGACGAGCACGCAACTGCGCGTGGTGGGGCAGAAAAAACGGCGCACCCCGCGCGGCCACGTCACGCATCTATGTTCCGAGCGCAGCTACGGCCGTTTCAGCCGCACGATCACGCTGCGCTGGCCCGTGCGCGCGCGCGCCGCCTCCGCCGAGCTACGCGACGGACTGCTCACAGTCCGCCTGCCCAAGCTCGCCGAGCGGCGCGGCGCGGAGTTCAAGGTGGAGGTTAAAGCGCAGTGACGAGTGACAAGTTAAAAATTTCTTGCTCGTCACTTGTTACTCATCACTTGTCACTGTTTTCCATATGTCTTCAGTCCCAAACATTAACGAAGAGCTGACGCAGGTGGCGGAGGGTGGTGAGCAGCCGTTGCAGGTGCCGGAGGCGCTGCCGGTGCTGCCGCTGCGCGACATCGTGATCTACCCGTTCATGATCGTGCCGCTGTTCGTCTCGCGCGAGAAGTCCATCCGCGCGGTGGACGAGGCGCTGGGCGAGAACCGGATGATCCTGCTCGTCTCGCAGAAGGATTTGGACAAGGAAGAGCCGGCGGGCGAAGACCTCTACCAGGTCGGCACGGTCGCCGTCATCATGCGCATGCTGAAGCTGCCGGACGGGCGCACGCGCATACTCGTCCAAGGGTTGACGCGCGCGTCGGTTGATACGGTCGAAGACGCGGGCGGCTACCTGCGTGCGCGTTTGACGGTGGTGCAGGAGTCGCCCGCGCCGGAGCGTTCGCTTGAAGTCGAGGCGCTGGTCAGGAACGTGCGCGCCTCGATGGAGCGCGCGACGAACCTAGGCAAGAACATCTCGCCGGAAGTGATGGCGATTGTGGCGAGCCTGGACGAGCCGGGGCGGCTGGCCGATCTGGCCGCATCGAATCTTGAATTGAAAGTTGAAGACGCGCAGTCTGTTCTTGACATCGCGGACACGACGGCGCGGCTGCGGCGCGTGAACGAGTTGCTGAACAAAGAGATCGAAGTCCTGACCGTCCAGCAGGAGATCAACACGCAGGCGCGCGCCGACATTGATCGCTCGCAGCGCGAGTTCTTCCTGCGCCAGCAGTTGAAAGCGATTCAATCGGAGCTAGGCGAAGGCAACGAGTTGGCGGAGGAGATCGCGCAGTTCCGCGAGAAGATCGAGACGGCGCAGATGCCCAAGCCGGCCGAGGAGGAGACACTCCGCCAGCTTAAAAAACTTGAGCGCATGCACCCGGACGCGGCCGAGACGGCGACCTTGCGCAACTGGCTTGAGATCATGACCGACCTGCCTTGGTCGAAGGCGTCCGTTGACAATCTTGATCTGAAAAAGGCGCAGCAGATTCTCGACGAGGATCACTACGGCTTGGAGAAAGTTAAAGAGCGCATCGTCGAGGCGCTGGCGGTGCGCAAGCTGAAGGAGAAGCCGAAAGGCTCGATCCTCTGTCTCGTCGGCCCGCCGGGCGTTGGTAAAACTTCGCTTGGTCGTTCAATCGCCCGCGCGTTGGATCGAAAATTCGTTCGGCTCTCGTTGGGTGGCTTGCACGACGAGGCGGAGATACGCGGCCATCGGCGCACCTACGTCGGCGCGATGCCAGGGCGCATCGTGCAGGCGTTGCAGCAGGCGGGCACAAACAACCCGCTCATCATGCTCGATGAGATCGACAAGGTCGGCGCGGACTTCCGCGGCGACCCGTCGTCGGCGCTCCTCGAAGTACTCGACCCCGAACAGAACAACAGCTTCCGCGACAACTATCTCGGCGTTACGTTCGATCTCTCCAACGCGATGTTCATGACGACGGCGAACGTGCTCGACACGATCCAGCCGGCGCTGCGCGACCGCATGGAAGTGATCAGGCTGGCGGGCTACACAGAGGAGGAGAAGCTTGAGATCGCGCGCCGCCACCTCATCCCGAAGCAGTTGGAGGAGAACGGCGTCACGCAGAAGAACGTGCGCATCTCGAAGTCTGCGCTGGCGGCGCTCATCCAGCAGTACACGCAGGAGGCGGGCCTTCGGCAGCTAGAGCGCGAGATCGGCGCGATCTGTCGCAAGGTGGCGCGGCGCGTCGCCGAGGGGCACGAGGGCACGGTGCGCGTCACGCCGAAGAACCTGTACGAGTTCCTGGGCGTGCCGAAGGTGATGCCGGGCGAGGTCTTGAAACGCGATCAGATCGGCGTGGCGACCGGCCTCGCGTGGACGCCCGTGGGCGGCGACGTGCTCTTCATCGAGGCGTTGCGCGTCAAGGGCAAGGGCGTGCTGGTGCTGACGGGCCAACTGGGCGAGGTGATGCGCGAGTCGGCGCAGGCCGCTTACTCTTACGCCAAGGCGCGGGCGCGCGAACTCGGCATCCCCGAAGAGGATTTCAACACCTACGACCTGCACCTGCACATCCCCGAAGGCGCGATCCCGAAGGACGGGCCCTCGGCCGGCATCACTTTGGCGACCGCGATGGTCTCCGTACTGGCGCAGCGCCCCGTCCGGAAGGACGTGGCGATGACGGGCGAGATAACCTTGCGCGGGAACGTGCTGCCGGTGGGCGGCGTCAAGGAGAAGGTGCTGGCGGCGCGGCGGGCGCGGGTGACGAAGATCATCCTGCCGGCGCAGAACCAGCGCGACATGGAGGAAGTGCCGAAGGAGTTGTTCGGCGAAATTAAGTTCGTCTTCGTGGACAACGTCCGGCAGGTCTTTCAGGAGGCGCTCAAGGAGCGGGTCGCGCCCCCGCCCGCCCCGGCCGGTACGCCGCGCCCGAAGCCTCTACCGCCGCCCCCGGCCGCGCCGGTCTCGTCACACTGAGCCAGCGCAAGGGCGGGCGCGAGATTTTTCCCGCCCCGTGCGGCGCAACCGGAAGCCCCGGCCGGGCATCTTTATACAGGCATGGCGGAGCGGTTTGGGCGTGGAATTCTTGACCGCTTCGCCTTTTCTTTCAAGCAGATAGGGTTGACACCCAGTAAAACCGTGTGATAAGTAAAGAGCGGGTTCGCCGCGCTCCGGGGGCGTTGAGGATCATACCCCGGCCGCATCGCTTTTTGCGGGAACTTTTCTCAGCCCTTATTGTTTAATTCAGTGGATGCCGCTCGTGCGGTCTCTGACAGTTAAGACCGCCATCGTGGATTCGCTTCAGCCCGTTGTTTTCCAAGGAGACTGACCATTGATGAGAACGAGCCTCCCCCGATTTATCCTCCGCCTGGCAATCATTCCCGTGTTCGCGCTGACGGTCACGGCCGCGCGCGCGCAGATGCTCTCCGCCTCGTCGCTCAACAGCAGCACGCCGTCGGACATCGAGCGTGACGCCGGGGTAGTTTCGCAGATCATCGAGCGAGCCGAGGCCCACTACCGGCAGGGCGAGCTTAACCTGAAGGATCGGAATCCGGAGGCCGCGCGCTCCGAGTTCGACAAGGCCGTGGACACCCTGCTCGAATCGGGCATGGACGTGCGCGCCAACCCGCGTCTGCAAACCTACTACTTGCAACTCGTCGAGCGCGTCTATCGGCTGGAAGTACCCAACCCGCAGCAAGCGCCCGCGCAGACGGGCGTGGCCGGCACGCAGCAGATCGCCAGCAACAATCCGAAGTTCGTGCCCGTCAACGATCAGACGGGCGTCGTGCAGCAGCCCGCGCTGCCGCCGAGCGGCTTCCTGCGCGAGCAGAAGTTCGAGCCGTCGCCGCTCGACGAGTTGAGCAAGCTGGAACTCACCGCCGAAGAGAAGACGGTGACGGACGAGCAGACGGCGGCGCTGGAAGAGGCGAAGAGCGCCGTTGACTTCAAGTTCAACTCCAACACGCTCATCCAGCAGTTCATCAACTACTACCAGGGGCGCGGGCGCGCGACGATGGAGACGGGCCTGCGCCGCTCGGGCCGCTTCCTGCCGATGGCGCGCAAGATTTTCCGCGAGGTGGGCGTGCCCGAAGACATCGCGTGGCTCGGCCAGGTCGAGAGCGCCTGGCGGCCCACGGCCATGTCCTGGGCGGCGGCCTCCGGTCTCTGGCAGTTCGTGCCGAGCACGGGCCGGCAGTACGGTCTGCGCCAGACCGCCTGGATTGACGAGCGCAACAGCTTCGAGAAGGCGACGCGCGCCTCCGCCACTTACCTGAAGTGGCTGGCGAACCGCTACAACGGCAACTGGGAACTGGCGATTGCCGCCTACAACACCGGCGAGGGCAACGTTGACCGCGCCATCTCGCGCGCGGGCGCGGCCAGCTTCTGGCAGATTTACCCGTACATCGCGCAGGAGACGCGCAACTACGTGCCGAACATCCTGGCGACCATCCTGATCGCCAAGAACCCGGACAAGTACGGCTTCCGCGCCATCCGCCCCGACGCCGCGCTCGCCTACGACGTGGTGAACGTGCCCAACGCGACGAGCCTGCAACTGATCGCGAGCCTGACGGACACGAGCGTTGACTACCTGCGCAGCATCAACCCCGAACTGCGCCGCGACGTGACGCCGCGCGGCGAGGCTTACAACGTGCGCGTGCCCGCCGGCCGCGGCAAGCAGTTCGTCGCGCTCCTGAAGCGCGTGCCCGCCGACAAGCGCGAGACGGCGAAGGTCATCTCGGTCATGCCGGGCGAGGACATGGCGGCGGTCGCCGCGCGCACGGGCGTGAGCGTCGCGCAACTCCAACTGTGGAACGCGGGCGCTGATCTGAAGGCGACGAACAAGCTGGTCGTGCCCGCGGGCAACGTGCAGCGCGTCATCCGCCCCGTCCGTCTGGGCCAGCAGGCCGGGGGCAGCAGCCTCCAGACCGTGCGCGCCCGCGCTGGCGAGACCATCGCGCAGATCGCCGCGCGCTATAACGCCTCGGCCGACGAGGTTGCGCGCCTGAACGGCGTCGCCTCGAACGCGCCGCTCGTGGCCAATCAGGCGATCCAAGTGCCGGCCGCGCAGGCCGCGCCCGCAAACAACGCGCCGCAGCGCGTGCGTCGCCGCCGTTAAGCACGACTCGGCAGTGACCGCCCGACGAGAGGCGCGCTGTTAGCAACAATCAGTCACAGCGAGCGCGCTTTCGAGCCTGACTTGAAAGCGCGCTTCCGTTTTTGTTGCGTGCGCCGACACCGATCTTTGAAACCACGAAAGCACACGAAACGGCACGAACAGGCGACACGCTTCCTTCGTCCTGCTTCGTGCTGTTTCGTGTGCTTTCGTGGTTAAATTTCGTCGCCGAACATAAGCACTTCGACTGCAAAGACCGCGCCCTCCCTCGCCGCCCTTTGCGCTCGATCAATTCTCACACTGGCGCGCGGTCTTCTCACGCGCCTTCACCGCCTGCACCTCACGAGCCATGCTCTTCCGCACACAGTCCGCCGCCGTCTACGGCATCGACGCCGACCTCGTGGACATCGAAGTTGATCTGACGCCCGCGCGCGGCGAGTCCGACTCGCCCTCGTCCGTCACCATCGTCGGCCTGCCCGACCTGGCCGTGCGCGAGTCGCGCGAGCGCATCCGCGCCGCCATCAACAACAGCGCCTTCTTCTTCCCGTTCCACAAGACGACGATCAACCTCGCGCCCGCGGACGTGCGCAAGGAGGGCGCGAGCTTCGACCTGCCCATCGCGCTCGGCATCCTCGGCGCGAACGGCGACCTCGGCGCGCGCGAGGATTCGACGGACGTGCTCGCCGTCGGCGAGTTATCGCTCGACGGGCGCGTGCGCGCGATCAAGGGTGCGCTGCCCATCGCGATGCGCGCCCGCGCCGCGAAGATCAAGCACCTCCTGCTGCCCGAAGAGAACGCGCGCGAGGCGGCGGTCGTCGCGGGCGTTGACGTTTACCCGGTCGCGGACTTGCGCGGCGCGGTCGAGTTGCTGGCGGCGCTGGATTCGCCGTCGCCGCCCGCGCCGCTCAGCGTTGACCCCGCGGCACTGCTCACGCCCGCCACGCGCGCGGGCGTGGACTTCCGCGAGGTGCGCGGTCAGCAACACGCCAAGCGCGCGCTCGAAGTCGCCTCGGCCGGCGCGCACAACATTTTGCTTATCGGCCCGCCCGGCTCAGGCAAGACGATGCTCGCCAAGCGACTGCCGACGATTCTGCCGCCGCTCGAATTCGAGGCCGCGCTTGAGTTGACCAAGATTCACTCGGTCGCGGGGCTGACGGGGCGCACGGGTCTCGTCACGGAGCGGCCGTTCCGCTCGCCGCACCACACGATCAGCGACGCGGGACTCATCGGCGGCGGCGCAGTCCCCCGCCCCGGCGAGGTCTCGCTCGCGCACCACGGCGTCTTGTTCCTCGACGAGTTGCCGGAGTTTGATCGCAGCGTGCTGGAAGTCCTGCGCCAGCCGCTCGAAGACAGCCAAGTGACGATCAGCCGCGCCGCGATGTCCTTGACGTTCCCCGCGTCGTTCATGCTCGCGGCGGCGATGAATCCGTGCCCCTGCGGCTTCTGGAACGACCCGACGCGCGAGTGCCGCTGCACGCCGCTGCAAATCCAACGCTACGTCGGGCGCATCAGTGGGCCGCTGCTCGACCGCATAGACATACACGTGGACGTGCCCGCCGTGCGCTTCAAGGAACTCGCGGGCGAGCAGCCCGCCGCCGAAAGCTCCGCCGAGATGCGGGCGCGCGTGATCGAGGCGCGCGGGCGACAACTCGCGCGCTTCGCGGGCGATCACATTTTCGCCAACGCGCAGATGTCGCCGCGCCAGATACGCCGCCACTGCCGGCTCGACGCCGAGTGCGAGCGCCTGCTCGAAGCGGCGATGACGCGGCAGGGCCTGTCGGCGCGCGCCTACGACCGGATACTTAAAGTCAGCCGCACTATCGCCGATCTGGCCGGGGCGCAGGAGATTCGCCCGGTTGACTTGGCCGAGGCGGTCGGCTACCGCTCGCTGGATCGCACCTACTGGACGTGAAGAAGCCCCGGCGGCAGTCGCCGGGGCTTCTTCTCTTTCTAGGCCGGAAGCTGGTTCGTGACCGGCAGCGCCGGGCGCGGGCTGCTCGACCGCGCCCGGCTTTACAGTCAACCGTTACGGTCGCCCGAAGCGCCGCCGGTACTCGGTTGAATCAACGAAGCCGCGCACCATCTCGCGGAAGTCTTCGGGGTGCGCGTTCAGGTAGTTGAGCCACGCGTTGTAGCCGCCCTCTTCGGGCGTCCGGCGCAGGTAGCCGTAGTACTGCATGGCGACGAAGGCGCGGTTGAACTCTAGCTGGACGACCTCGTCCGAGTCGGCGACGGCCCTGAGCACCTGCGCCCTGGTCAGGCGGTGGTCGTCGAGGCGTGCCACCAGTTCGGCGCGCGTGAGCGTCACCTTGGCCGCGCCGTCCGGGGCGGCGGGATCGGGCGTGGTGATGGCGTCCAGCTCGTAACGGAACAGCAGCCCCGCCACGTAGTTGTCGTTCGACAGCCGGGCGTACCTGTTGACGAACGCCGGCCGCCCCGCGAAGGCGTCGGCGAACGCCGCCTTCCTGGCATAGACCTCGGCGGGCGTGCCGCCCGACACGCTCTGCATGTCCGGGATGATTTCGTCGTACCGCGGCAGGAGGCCGAACGCCACCTTGTAGAAGCGGAACACGTAGTAGCCCTTCAACTGGAACTCGGGCGAGTTGAAGAAGGAGGCGGAGGTGGTCAGCCGCGCCTGGTGCTGGCACTCGCCGTCGCCGCCCGCGCAGTTGTGCAGCACGCGCAGCCAGGCGTCCAGCCCGCCCTGCTCCGGCTCGCGGCCCAGGAAGTCGCGGTAGTGCTGGCGGACGAAGAACTCCGCGTCGTCAATCGGGTTGGGGCCCGCCGAGGGGGTGTACAACTCCGCGCTGTCGTAATAGACGGTGCCGAAATCGAAATCGCCGTCCACGCCGCCCGTGATCAGGACGCGGCCGTCGGGCAGCAGCGTCGCGGTGTGCAAAAAGCGCCGCGCGTTGAGGCGGCTGGTGAAGTCCCACGTGCCCGCGGCCGGGTCGTAGATTTCGGCACTGCCGATGGTGTTGAAGTCGTTAGTGCCGCCCGCCACCAGGACGCGGCCGTCGGCCAGCAACGTCGCCGTCCCGCTGTTGTGGGCTTCGTTGAAGTGGCCGGTGCTGCGCCACGTGCCCGCGACCGGGTCGTAGAGTCGCGCCGCGAGGCCGGCCACGTCGTAGCCGGTGACTAAGACCTTGCCGTTCGGGAGTGGCGTCACCGTGTAAGGCCCGTAGATGTCGAGGCTGCCGGCGCTGCTCCATGCCCCGGCGGCCGGATCGTACAACTCTGCCGTATTCGCTCCCATGAGCAAGACCTTACCGTTGGGCAGTACCGTCATCGGCCCCAAGAAACGTGTGCCGGGGGGCGCGGCGGTGTTGCTCCACTGGCCGGTCGCCGGGTCGTACAACTCCGCGCTGTCAACGAGGCCGCCGTTGGGGTTGGTGCGCCCGACGGCCAAGACCCGCCCGTCGGGCAGCAGCGCGGCCACGTGGCCGCCGATGATCTGGTTGAAGCTCGCGGTGGCCCGCCAGCGCCCGGTGGCCGGGTCGTACAACTCGGCGGTGCGGAGGTGTTCGAAGCCGAAGCCGCCCGCGACCAGGACTTGGCCGTCTTTCAGCAGCGTCGCCGTGTGGCCGGTGCGGAGGCCGGGGCTGCCGGTGCGACTCCACGCCCCGGTCGCGGGATCGTATAGCTCCGCGGTGTCGTTGACGGTGGCGAAGCAAAAGCGGACATCGCAGGGGAAGCCGCCGCCCCCGACCACCAGGACTTTGCCGTTTTGCAGCAGCGTCGCCGTGTGGCCGAAGCGGTTCGTGCTGAGGTTGCCGGTAAACTGCCAACCCGGCGTCGTCTGGGCGGAGGCCGGCGAAGCGAGTCCGCCGCACAGACCGAGCAACGCCAGGATCAGACCGAATATTTGGCCTGCGCTGATTTTTGCCTTAGTCATATGAATCTCCTTTCTGGCTGGTGAGGGGCGGCACTTTGCTGCTCCGTCTATACACGCGCGAACCACGGGCGAAACCTCTAACGGCGGCCGGAATTTATTTGCGCCGGGGCGATAAACGGGGCGGGGGGGTTGCGCGCGGGTGTATAATCCAGGGCCAGTCTCACGCGTCAGGGGGTGAAGCCCGATGACACCCTCGCCCGAACAAGTAACCCAACTGCTGCTCGACTGGGGCGATGGCGACCGGGCGTCGCTCGACCGGCTGATACCGCTCGTCTATGACGAGCTGCGCCGGCTCGCGCACCAGTACATGGGCCGGGAGCGGCCGGGCCACAGCCTGCAAACTTCGGCGTTGGTCAACGAGGCCTATCTCAAGCTCGTCGATCAGCGGCACGTGCACTGGCAGAACCGCGCCCACTTCTTCGGCATCGCCGCGCAGTTGATGCGCCGCATCCTCGTCGATCACGCGCGCGGCCGGCGCTACGCCAAACGCGGCGGCCGCGCGCGCCCCGTGCCCCTGGACGAGACGGCGATTGTGACCACCGAGCGGGCCGCGGACGTTGTCGCCCTCGACGAGGCGCTCAAGAGCCTGGCGGAGATTGACGAGCGCAAGAGCCAGCTCGTCGAGTTGCGCTTCTTCGGCGGGCTGAGCATCGAGGAGGCGGCCGAGGTCTTGCGCGTCTCGCCCGGCACGGTCATGCGCGAGTGGACGCTCGCCAAGGCCTGGCTGCGCCGCGCCATGACGGACAGTGAGTAAACATTAACCCTGCGATTGCGGCCCGCCGCTCCGGGCCGCCGTCACCCCTCGCCGATCACGCGCGCGCCTATGACCCCCGAACGCTGGCAGCAGATCGAGCAACTGTTCCACGCCGCGCTTGAGCGCGCGCCCGCCGAGCGCGCCGCGTTCCTCGCCGAGGTCTGCGCCGGTGACGAGCCGCTGCGCCGCGAGCTTGACTCGCTCCTCGCCGCCCACGAACGGACGGAAGACTTCATCGAGACGGCCGCGGCGGATGTCGCGGCGGATTTGCTGGCCGAGGGGCGGGGCGAACTGGCGGCGGGCGCGCAGATCGATCATTACCGGATCGTGTCCCTCCTGGGTCTGGGCGGCATGGGCGAGGTCTATCTCGCGGAGGACACGCGGCTCGGTCGCCGGATCGCGCTCAAGCGCCTGCCCGCGCAGTTCACCACCGACACGGAGCGCGTGCGCCGTTTCGAGCAGGAGGCGCGCGCCGCGCTCGCCCTCAACCACCCGAACATCGTCACTATCCACGAGATCGGGCACGCCGACGCGACCCACTTCATCGCCACCGAGTTCATTGACGGCGTGACGCTCCGCGAGCACATGGCGGGCCGGGCATTGGAGCTTGGCGCGGCGCTCGACATCGCCGCGCAGATCGCGGCGGCGTTGGCGGCGGCGCACGTGGCCGGGATCGTGCACCGCGACATCAAGCCGGAGAACGTCATGCTGCGCCGCGACGGGATAGTCAAGGTGCTGGACTTCGGTCTCGCCAAGCTCACGCGCCAGCCGGCGGCGACGGTCGAAATGAAAGCGCAGTCAATGGTCAAGACAGGGCCGGGGATGGTGTTGGGCACAGTCAGTTATATGTCGCCGGAACAGGCGCAGGGGCAGGAGGTGGACGCGCGCGCGGACATTTGGAGTCTGGGCTGTGTGCTCTACGAGATGTTGACGGGGCACGTGCCGTTCACGGGGAAGACGCCCGGCCACATGCTCGTCTCGATCCTGGAGAGCGAGCCGCAGCCGCTGGCCGACTGCGTGGCGGACGCGCCGCCGGAGTTGGAGCGCATCGTCGGCCTAGCGCTGCGCAAGGACAGGGAGGAACGATACCAGACGAGCGGCGACCTGCTGGCCGACCTGAAGCAGTTGCGGCAACAGATGGAGCTTGCGGCCGCGCTGGAACGCAGCGAGAGCACGGAGCAAAAGAGCGCGGCGCGGCCGGCGGCCGTGCGCGCCGCGCTCGGCACGCCCGCCGCCGACAGGCTCAAACCGGCGCGCGCTCTGCCTCGGTCTCTGGCCGCACACGTCAAGCGCCACGGGCGCGTCGCTGTGCTCGCGCTGGCGCTGCTGCTGTTGGCCGCGCCGCTCGCGCTCTTTCTGCTCCGCCGGCCCGGTCGCGCCCTGACGGAAAAAGATTCCATCGTGCTGGCCGACATGACGAACACGACCGGCGACCCGGTCTTCGACGACACGCTCAAGCAGGCGTTGGCGCTCCACCTTGAGCAGTCCCCTTTCCTGAACATCCTGCCCGACCAGCGCGTGCGCGAAACGCTCCGCTACATGGGTCGCTCGCCGGACGAGCGCGTGACGAAGGACTTGGCCCGCGAGGTCTGCGCGCGCCAGGGCGTCAAGGCGCTCTTGGCGGGTTCGATTGCCAATGTCGGCAGCCACTTCGTCGTCGGGCTGGAAGCCGTCAACGCGCGCACGGGCGCGATCATCGCGCGCGAGCAGGTCGAGACCGCGAGCAAGGAGCAGGTGCTCGGCGCGCTCGGCGTGGCGGCGTCGCGGCTGCGCGAGAAGTTGGGCGAGTCGCTCAGTTCCGTCCAGAAGTTCGACGCGCCGGTCGAACAGGCCACGACCTCTTCGCTGGAAGCCCTGCAAGCCTTCTCGTTGGGGAACGCGCAGCGGCTGCGCGGCAAGTACCCGGAGGCCATCCCCTTCTACCGCCACGCGGTCGAGCTTGACCCCGGCTTCGCCCTCGCCTACGCCCGCCTAGCCTCCATGTACAGCAACACGCGGCAGCTTCAACTCGCCGCCGAAGCCTCGCAGAAGGCGTTCGACCTACGCGGGCGCGTGAGCGAGCGCGAGCAGCTCTACATCTCGTACAGCTACTACTCGAACGTCACCCGCGAGCTTGATAAGCAGATCGAAGTGCTTGAGCTGTTGAAGGAGCTATACCCGCGCGATCCCATCCCACATAACGCGCTGGCCTACATCTACCTCGCGTTGGGGCCGGCCGAGCAGGCCGTGGCGGAGGCGCGCGCCGCCACCCAACTCGATCCGGCGTTGGCCTCCGCGCGCGGCAACCTCGCCTCGGCGCTGCTGTCGCTGAACCGCTTTGACGAGGCTAAGGCCGTGTTGGACGAATCCGTAGCGCAGAAGATGGACTCGTTGGCGGCCCACAGCAACCTCTACACGATAGCCTTCATCAACGGCGACCAGGCCGCGCTCAGCGAACAACTGCACTGGGCCGGCGCGAGCACGCAGGAGCACGAGGCGCTCTACTGGCAAGGGCAGGCTGCCGCCTTCGCCGGGCAGTTGAAAAGGGCCCGGGAACTCTACGCGCACGCCGCCGAGCTGGCGCAGAGTCGCGCGATAGACGAGCACATCGCCGGCCACACGGCCAGCCTGGCCTGGAAGGAGGCGGCCTTCGGCGACTGCGCACACGCGGCGGAAGACACGGCCAAGGCGCTCGCCCTCGCGCGCAACGATTTCATCACGGGGACGGCCGCCGGCACGCTCATCATGTGCAACGAGCCGGCGCGCGCGCAGCCGCTCCTGGAAGAGTTGACCAGGCGTAACCCCAAAGACACGCGCGTCAACGTGCTCCTGCTCCCGACGATGCGCGCGGCCGTGCAGACCCGGCGCGGGAATCCGGTCGAGGCGATCAAGCTGCTCCAACCCACAGGTCGGTACGAGCTAGGTTCGTACTTCGCCTTCTGGGTCATCTACACGCGCGGGCAGGCTTACCTGCGTGCGCGCGCGGGCGCGGAGGCTGCGCAGGAGTTTCAGAAGATTCTGACGCACAGAGGGATTGACGCTATGTCCGCCTTCTACCCGCTCGCCCACTTGGGAGAGGCGCGCGCCGCCGCGCTCACGGGCGACACGGCCAAGGCGCGCCAGTCCTATCAGAGTTTCTTCGCGCTCTGGCAGGCCGCCGACCCGGACTTGCCAGTCCTGCTCGAAGCGCGGAAGGAGTACGAAAGGCTGAAATAGGCGGCCAGGTCGGCGCAGTCAACCGCCAGCGCGGCGGCGGTGGCCGGCGCGGCGGCGCTTGTCAGCCGGTGGCCGGCGGCGGATACTTGAGACCGTCGCCGCCGGGGCGGGCCGCGCGAAGGCCGCGTCTTTGGCGGCGAAACCGGACAATAATCAGGCGCAGCAGGGCAACGACGCGCGCACGGGCGCGCATCACAGGAGGCGTGAGAACTCGCTCACGGGCCGCGAGTTAGCGTCCGTCAGGGGACGCGAACGAAATGGCTCACAGGTGGGTGCTGCCGCAGTTAGCCTCGGTCGTTGGTCGAAACTGAAGCGAGACAGAGAAGATGACGCCTGAAAGCATCGTGCTCCCCCGTAGCGCATTCGGACACGTGACCGCCACCGAGACTGAGCAGCCTCAGACCACCGACTACGCGCTGGCGCAGCGCGCCGCCAGCGGCGACATGCCCGCGTTCGAGGAGTTGTACGAGCGCCACCATCGGCGCGTCTACTCCCTGTGTCTGCGCATGATCGGCAACCAGGCTGAGGCGGAAGACCTGGCGCAGGAAGCTTTCATCCAGCTCTACCGCAAGATCGGCAGCTTCCGCGGCGAGTCGGCGTTCACGACGTGGCTGCACCGCCTGACGGTCAATCAGGTCTTGATGCACTTCCGCAAACGCGGCGTGCGCTTCGAGCAGACGACGGACGACGGTGACATTCCCACGCAGGTCGTCGCCGGCACGGAGAACCCCAACAGCATGCCGGTGGTTGATCGCATCGCGCTCGACCGCGCCATCGGGCAGTTGCCGCCCGGCTACCGTGCCGTGTTCGTCCTGCACGACGTGGAAGGGCACGAGCACGAGGAGATCGCAAAGCTTTTGGGCTGCTCGGTCGGCACGAGCAAGTCGCAACTGCACAAGGCGCGCATGAAGCTGCGCGGTTTATTGAGGCAACAGAATCCGGCGTCGTAGCTTCCAAGCACGTCGCACTGACTGCGGCGGTGACTGAAGTAGTAAATGAAGACCCGAATCTTCCCCAGGCCGAGTTGATCGAAGTTATCATGCCGCGACTCTCTTCTGCGGCGGGGCACAAAACGAGATAGCCGACAGGCACCGACCCCGCCAGCGCGCGGCAGGAACACGAAGAGGATAGAGTGATGAACTGCGAGAAGTGCCATGAACTGTTGAGCGACTTCCTCGACGGCACGTTGACCGGCGAGCCGCGTCGTCTGCTCAGCCAGCATCTCGACGAGTGTCGCCCCTGCGCCGCCGCGCACGCAGACCTGCACGCCATCGTCAGCGCGGCGCGCGACGCGCACGACTACACCATCGCGCCCGCCAGTAGCCGCGCGCTCTGGCTGCGCATCAGCAACACGATTGAGGCCGAGCGCGCCGCCGAGCGTCAGGCGGCGGCCCGCGCCGCCGCCGCGTCAGCATCTCGTCGCGAGAGTCTTGTCGCGCGGACGCTACACAAACGCTGGACGCTCACGCTGCCGCAGTTGACCGCGGCGGTCGCCGCCATCGTCGTCGCCGTCTCGGCCGCGACGGTCTTCACCGTCCAGGGCCTGCGCGGCACGCCTGCGAACACGGCGAGGCCGGCGCAGATCGCCGCGCACCGCACGATCAACGATCAGGAGCTTGAACTACTGATGCAGCGCGTCGAGCAGCGCAAGACGCGCTGGAATCCGCGCACGCGCGAGACGTTCGAGCGCAATCTGAACGTGATCGACGCGGCCCTCAACGACTCGCTGCAACAACTCGACGAGACGCCGCATGACGTGGTCTCAGAAGAGGCGCTCGACGCCGCCATGCGCGACAAGAAGGAGTTGCTCCGCGCCTTCGCCGAGTTATAAGACCGGGCGTGCGGGCGTTCAGTCCCGGCCGCCGTTCTGCTAAGATTTCGCCGCGTTGATGAACAAGACAGACAACAAGCCTCACGAACTCCGCGCGTCGCTGCCAACCGGCGGGGCGGCCTTGCGCATGCTCTTCGCGGGCGCGGCGCTCGCGCTGCTGTCGTTGTGGCCAGCGGCGCTTGAGGCGCGCGCGCAGCAACGCTACTCCCGTAGCTTCGCGCCGCGCCGCACCGTGAGCCTGCTCTTGAAGAATCGCTCCGGCTTAATCGAAGTCGAAGGCTGGGATCGCAACGAGATTCGCGTCACGGCGACGATGGAGTCGCCCGCCGCGCGCTTCACGCCGAGCCTGACCGACGACGGGCTGACCATAGACGTGGTCGGCGACAACCGCGGGCGCGAGGACGTGGGCGACGTGAACTTCAAGATTCAAGTACCCTACAGTTCGTCCGTGGACGTGCAGACGACGCGCGGCGACATCAAGGTGCGCTACGTGCGCGGTCAACTCGTGCGCGCGCACATCACGTCCGAGGGCGACATCGAGTTGACCGACATACGTGCGCTGATGGTCGCGGCCGAGAACGTGACGGGCAATATCCTGTTCGACGCGGAACTGCTGCGCGGCGGCTCTTACGAACTCAAGTCCATGCAGGGCGACATCAGCATGCGGCTGCTGCCCGGCTCCGGCTTCACGCTGACGGCGACCGCGCCGCGCACGCGCAACATCAACCTCGGCAGCTTCGCCAGCATGGGCAACTTCAACTACCAGAACGACAGCCGCCGCGTCACAGGCCTCGTCGGTGACGGCTCGGCCAAGGTCGTCACCATCAACCTGCTCGGCTCGATCAACCTCGCGCCGCGCACGCGCTAAAATTTTTCGGCGCGGCCCGCGTCGCTTGACGCTCCGCGGCCGCGCCGCTTAATGTCTCTCCCGTTCGCGATCCTTTCGCCGAGGCGGAACAGACATTTTGCCCAGCGCCACCAACACACAACTGCCGCAACGCCGACAAGGTTCAAGCGCGGGCGCACAACTAGCCCGCGCTTTCGTCTGCGCCGCGTTCTCCCTGTGCCTCGTCGCCGCGGCGCACGCGCAGTCGGGCGTGAAGACTAAGCCAACGCCCGCCGCGCCGGCCGCGCCCCCCGCGCTCACGCGCACGACGACGCGCCACGAGACGCGCCGCTTCCCCTACGGCAACTCGCTCGTCATCTACGGTGCGCCCGCCGGCTCGCTCACCGTCGAGGCGTGGGCGCGCAGCGAGGTGGACATCACCGCCGACATAGAGCTGCACGCCGACACGGAGGAAGACCTCGCGCGTCTCGCCGCCATCAACAACTTCGTGCTCGACGAAGACAGCACGCGCCTCACGCTCGTCACGACCGGCACGCACGACCGCAAGTTTATGAAGCGCGTCGCGAAGAATTTTCCGAAGAGCCTGGCGGGCCTGCCCTGGAAGATAGACTATCGCCTGCGCGTGCCCGCCCAACTCGCGCTCGACATCTACGCCGGGCGCGGCCCGCTCACCGTCAACGGCATCGAAGGCCCGCTCTACATCAACGCCGGCGAAGCGCCCGCCACGCTCACGCTCACGGGCGGCGACGTGCAGGCCACCTTCCTCGGCGGCCCCGTCACCTTGCGCATCCCCGCCCACAGTTGGCGCGGGCGCGGCGTCAACCTGCATGTCGTGCGCGGCGATCTCACAGTCGAACTGCCCGCCCTTTTCAACGGCGAGTTGGACGCCCGCGTCCTGCGCGCAGGCCGCATCGCCAACGAACACCCTGCGGTCACACCACGCGAACGCACCACCCCCACCGACCGCAGCCTGCAAGCCCGCGCCAGCGCGGGCGGCGCGAGCTTCAACCTTGAAGTCGGCGACGGCACGATCACGATAAAACAAGTGACGAGTGACAAGTGATAAGCGACGAGTTAAGATGTCCCCGGTCTTGCTTGTCACTCGTCACTTGTCACTCGTCACTGCTTTTTTATGACAGTTAAATCCGACCGCTGGATTCGCCGCATGGCGGAGGAGGCGCAACTCATCCGCCCCTTCAACGCGACGCTCGTGCGCGAGGTCGAGGGCCGCCGCATCATCTCGGCCGGCGCGTCCTCTTACGGCTACGACATGCGCCTCGCCGACGACGGCTTCCGCGTCTTCTCGCCCATCCACGGCCGCGAGATCGATCCCAAACGCTTCGATGAGGGGTCGCTTGTCGAGCCGCCCCCGCGCACCACCGACGACGGCTCACAGTACTACCTCATGCCGCCCCACTCCTACGCGCTCGGCGTCTCGGTCGAGACCTTCCACATGCCCCGCAACGTCACCGGCATCTGCCTCGGCAAATCCTCCTACGCGCGCGCCGGCCTCCTCGTCAACACCACCCCGCTCGAAGCCGGCTGGACGGGCCGCCTCGTGATCGAACTCGGCAATCTGGCCAACCTCCCCCTGCGCGTCTACGTCAACGAAGGCATCGGGCAAGTCCTCTTCTTCGAATCCGACGAAGACTGCGACGTGTCCTACGAAGACCGCGGCGGCAAATACCAAGGGCAGACAGGGCTAACCTACTCGCGGCTGTAAACGTGTTGGTTTGTGCGACTGGAACCATCCGTTGACCGTGGCGGACGGCTTATGCTTCCAATAGCGTGTGGACAACGGATGCTTCCAATCTAATTGGTGAGGAGATTCACGTCTTAGCGTAGAATCTTTTACTTGATTAATCCCATCTCTAGCTTTACTTCGCGGAAAGCTTGTTTGAAAAGGCTTCCCCGTCCAATATTCGTTAAGTCCTCTCGCACATACTCTTTTACCTTTGCCTCTGAAACATATTGCCCGGAAGCAATGATTCGTCGTGCTGCCTCTCTGATCGACTGGCGAAGGTTCTCCGCTCTCTTTTTGCGTAAAGCCATTTGATGATAGAAGTAGCGTAATATGATAGGTAATTAGGGAGAATCGTAACCAAAATAGAGCTTGATAAATTGCTTGTAAAGATTCTCCCCACGATGATTGAACCTGTATTCTATCTCTTTCAAGTACATCGGGAAGTGATACTTTGACACTCCCCGATAGTTATACAAAATGTGTTTGGCATAGCTCCAGAACCCTTCAATCCCATTGATATGATTCTTGGTTCTCTTGTCCACATAAGCCTTTGAGTGATTGACTTGATGATGCTTGCCATAACGCTTCAAAGACTGATAACCGCGAAAGCTATCGGTGTAATAGACCGAGCCTTTTCTGGTCTTCGCTTTAATGTGCTGCATCAACTCCGGTGCGCTGACCCCTTCGATGACGCGAGTATAAACGTGACCTTTGCGCTCCAACAGCCCGAAAACAAGGCTCTTTCCGGCTGCGCCTCGCCCTCGTTTACCTTTGCGCTTGCCGCCAAAGTAAGCTTCATCAAGCTCTATCTCGCCTCTGAGTCGCCCGGCCTCCAGTTCAGCCGTGTGATACAGACACTCGCGCAGATGTTGATAGACGCGCGCGACTGTCTTCTGAGCCAGTTTCAAGTCAGTCGCCAGACGATAAGCTGGCACTTGCTGATAGAAGCCTTTGATGATCTCCAACTCGCGGCGCAGCTGAGAAAGAGATTTCTGACGACCGCAGCGCTGACATTTAACGTAGCGGCGAGCGGTGCGATAGACTTAGAAAGAGCCGCAGAAAACGCACTTGCGACCACGAGAAAAGTTGGCCGCACAACTGAAATGGCTCGATTTGACTGTAACCATTGGCACTTAGCTTACGCCGCTGGTTACTTTTCTCCCTAATTACCATATGATATTGCCTGTAAGTTCAGGAAATTTTCGGCGCAAAAATTCTCTGCTGTGGCCGAGACGTGTAGCGACCTCGGAGAGCGAGGGTGGTGGTTCTTCTCCGAGAATCAAGCGCAGGCGTTTATTATCAACATTCTTATTAAAGGCGAAACTGTTAGGTGTCATTAGACCTCGTGAATTCAACTTGTAAGTGCAACACGTGGTAGTTTGAAGAATACCTCATTCGGCGTCTTGTAGCCGAGGGTCTTGCGCGGGCGATTGTTGAGCCGCGCTTCTACTTTAGTGATCTGCCGGT
>Ga0081539_10000274_pt1 | contig 117446 bp, 100 predicted proteins | sample TabmetS4T2R2_FD_71023 | JGI IMG/M metagenome (GOLD analysis project Ga0081539, IMG submission 71023) | Tabebuia heterophylla rhizosphere microbial communities from the University of Puerto Rico - S4T2R2 | ecosystem: Host-associated > Plants > Roots > Rhizosphere ... | reverse complement strand
CGGGACCCCCGGAAGGGGGGGGCGGGGCGCGGGGGTGAAGTGATGGGGCTGCGACCCGCAATTTCTTCGGTCGTGGGGCCCTGCCCCCCCGCGCCCCCGCCGGGGCTCTGCCCCGGACCCCGGGCAGGTCGTCGCGGCACGACGACGAACGAGCCGTCACCATGCGCCCAGCCCGGAATGAGGAATCTAAGGAAAATGGTGCAGGTGCCGGCGATTTGCTGCTCCTTTATGGTTGAGGGATGACTGCCTTGATGGGTCTCGACGCCCGGCTGCGGCTTGCCCGGCTGTATCTGTGCACGGACGCCCGCCAGAACCAGGGTGATCTTGCGGACTTCCTGGCGGCAGCCTTCGCCGGCGGGGTCGACATCGTGCAGATCCGCCAGAAGGGCATGGCGCGGGATGACGAGCTGAAGGCGCTGGACGTCGCCCGGCATGCGGCCGAGCCGTATCAGGGCATCGTCTGCGTGAACGACTCGGCAGAGCTGGCCGGGATCTTCAAGGCCGACATGCTGCATCTGGGCCAGTCGGACGGTCCCGCGTCGGCCGCACGTAAGCCACTGCACCCGTGGGCGTTGATCGGCCGCTCGACCCACGAGACCGGTCAGACGGACCGGGCGCTCCGGGACCGCGACGTCGACTACTTCTGTGTCGGCCCGGTCTACTCGACCTCGACCAAGCCGGGGGAGAAGGCGGTCGGGCTCGAACTGGTCCGCTATGCGGCGAAGCGGGCGCCGGTGGCGAAGATCGAGTCGAAGCCGTGGTTCGCCATCGGCGGAATCTCTCGGGACAACATCGACGACGTGATCCGGGCCGGCGCGCGCCGCGTCTGCGTCGTCCGGGCGATCACCGAGGCCCCCGATCCCGAGAAGGCAGCGCGGGAGCTGCACAGCCGCCTGCAGGCCGCCTGGCACGCCGATCCCGCCATGCAGAGCTACGTCTTCCAGGCCGCGGGCGGTGCCGGCCGAAGCCGTTAATACTCCCGGCGGACCGCCGCCTCCGCCAGCGCGGTCAGTGCCAGCCGGCCCTCGTCGGTGATGTCCACGTCGGTCAACGCCAGCATGGCGCGTTCGTACGCCTCGGTGATCATGGACTCGACCGCGTGCCGGGCGCCCGACTCCTCCAGCACCTGCTGCAGGGCACCGACGCCCTCGCCGTCCAGCGTCGGGTCGCCCAGCCGCCGCATCAGCAGCGTCTTGCCCGCCTCGCTGGCGTGAGCGAAGGCGTGCGCGACGAGCACCGTGCGCTTTCCCTCCCGCAGGTCGTCGCCGGCCGGCTTGCCGGTGACCTTTGAGTCGCCGAAGACGCCCAGCAGGTCGTCCCGGAACTGAAACGCGCGCCCGAGCGGCGAGCCGTACGCGCCGAGCGCGAAGTAGATCCTGTCGTCACCGCCGCCCAGCGCGGCCCCGATCTGGCACGGCCGCTGGACGGTGTAGCGGGCCGCCTTGTACTCGACCACCCGGCTGGCGTCGTCGACCGCGATCTCCAGGCCCGCCAGGATCGACCCGACCGCTGGCGCCCGCTGCCGCAGCGGATGCGCCTGGGCGACGATGTCGAGATACTGCCCGCAGGTCACCTCGGTCCGCATGGCCTCCACGATCGGCAGCGCCCGTTGCAGGGCCGACTCTTCCAGGCCGGCGCCCTGCAGCATGGCCACCGACCACATGACCAGCAGGTCGCCGAGCAGGATCGCCCCGGCCCGGCCGAACGCCGCCGAGTCGCCCAGCCAGCCCGCGTTGGCGTGCAGCGCCTCGAACTGCCGATGCGCCGCAGGACGCCCGCGGCGCAGGTCGGAGGAGTCCATGACGTCGTCGTGAATGAGCGCGCTCGCGTGCAGCACCTCCAAGCTGGCGGCCGCGGTCAGCAGCGGGGAGATCTCCTCCCGCTCGGGCATGCCGGCCGTGGCCACGTAGCTCCACACGCAGAACGACGGCCGCATCCGCTTGCCGCCGCAGAGCAGCTTGCTCGCCATCAGGTGGACCGGCGCGAGCTCCGGCCCCATCGACTCGAGCACGACCGCTTGCTCGGTCAGGAAATCCGAGATGGCCCCGGTCACTGCCTCCCGGAACGCCTGCGAGAGCGGCGCATCCGGGGTCAGGACGTCGTTCGCCACATGCTGAGCCTACGGACCTGGGTGCGACCCCTGACCTAGGGTGTTCGCATGCCGGGTCGGACCATGTCGCACTCCCGGCCGCGGGTTCCGACCATTGCCGAGCTGCTGGAATCCGGCGGCCGGCCGCTGTTCTCGTTCGAGTTCTTCCCGCCCAAGGACGAAGCCGGGCAGCGCCAGCTGTGGCGTGCGATCCGCGAGCTCGAGCCGCTCGGACCCGACTTCGTCTCCGTCACCTACGGCGCCAGCGGCTCCACCCGGGAGCGCACGATCAGCGCCACCGAGGCGATCTCGCTGCACACCACGCTGCGGTCGGTCGGCCACCTGACCTGCGCCAGCCAGTCCCGTGACGAGCTGCGCCGGGTGATCGGTTCGTACGCCGCGGCCGGGGTCCATCACATTCTGGCCATTCGGGGCGACATGCCCGGTGGCCCGCGGGTGCCGTGGATCCGTCATCCCGGGGGCCTGGCCAATGCGACCGAGCTGGTGGCGCTGGTCCGGGAGCTGGGTGACTTCTGCGTCGGCGTCGCGGCTTTTCCCGAGCCGCACCCGGAGCGTTCCGACCCCGACCTGGACGCCCGGATCCTGGCGGCAAAGGCTGGCGCGGGGGCGAGCTACGCGATCACGCAGCTCTTCTTCACCGCGGCCGACTACTTCGGCCTGGTCCGCCGGGTCCGCGAGCTCGGCTGCGACCTGCCGATCATCCCCGGCATCATGCCGATCACCAACGCCGCCCAGGTGAGCAGGTTCGCCGAGCTGTCGGGTGCCGCCGTCCCCGAGTCGATCACCGCTCGGATCGGTCGGGCCGCGGACGAGGAGGAGGTGCGGGCCACCGGCATCGCCATCGCCACCGAGTTCTGCGAGGAGCTGCTGGCCGGCGGAGCGCCCGGCCTGCACTTCTTCACGATGAACCGTTCCCGGGCTACCCGAGAGATCTTCGCCAATCTGCGGCAACACGCCCGTCGCTGAGCATCGGGTCGAGCGTGACCAGCCGTTGGGTCGGCCTGGTGAGCGCGACGTAGAGCGAGCGGATGCCGCCGGGCGACTCGGCGACGATCTCGTCTGGCGCGACCACGACCACGCCGTCGTACTCCAGGCCCTTCGCCTCGACTGAGGTCACCACCGCGACCCGGTCGAGGTCCGGCAGCTCGGCGTGCCGGACCTGACGGACGACTGCCGCCTTCCGTGACGGCGAGCAGATCACTCCGACGGTGCCCTCAACCCGCCCGAGCAGGTCCCGTACCCCCTCCAGGGCGGCATCGGCCAGCTTCTCGGCCGGCACGGTTCGAAGCTCCGGTGCCACACCGGTTGCCCGGACCGGGGTGGGCAGGTCCGCGTCCGGGAACTCGTGCACCACCACGCGGCCGGCCAGCTCGAACACCTCGGCCGGGCTGCGGTAGTTGGTGCTGAGCCGGAACCGGCGCACCGGTGCGGCGCCGATGATCTCGTTCAGCGAGTGGTTCGCCTCGTCCGGCTCCGGCCAGGAGCTCTGTGCAGGATCGGAGACGATGGTCCAGCTGGCGTTCGGGCCGCGGCGGCGCAGCATCCGCCACTGCATCGGGCTGATGTCCTGCGCCTCGTCGACCAGGATGTGCGCGAAGGTCTGCTGCGGGGTCGCGAACGGGTCGGCCTCCCGGACCGGGGCCAGCCGCTCCATCGTCGTGATCAGCTCCGACACCTCGGAGTCGGGGTCGAGGAAGAGCGACACCTCCCGCTCGTCCGGCTCCGGCACCGGGCCGAGCATGCCGGCCAGCTCGTCCAACAGCGCGCCATCGGCGGCGCTCCAGTCCGGCGCATCCCCGTTGCTCACCTGGTAGCTGGCACTGAGCAGAGCGCATTCCGCGTTGGACAGCACCGACCCGGAGAGCCGAAGCACCAGCGCCGGGTCGGACAGCCGGGCGAGTGCTTCCGCGGCACCGATCGTCGGCCACCAGGCGCTGCTGAACACCTGGAACGCCGCCGTGTCGGCGATCTGCTCCTCGAACTCGTCCCGCTCGACGTCGACCTCTGGCGGGCGGATCCGCCACAACGCGGCCAGCAGCCCCCGCTCGGCCGCCTCTCGGCCCTGGTTGAGGCGATGCCTGGCCAGCACCTCGGCCCGCACCTGACCGAGCGTCGCGGTCCTCAGCACCAGGACGTGGCCGTGCCAGGTCAGCCGCAGCTCGGCCGGCGCTCCTGCCAGGGGCTCGCCGACCAGCCGGCGGAGCACCGGGAGCATCCGGCGGCTGCCCTTGATGGCGGCTACCGCCGGTGCGTCGGTCCGGTCGCCGGTGATCTTCACCACGTCGGAGGCGACCGAGCCGATCGAACGCAGGGTCACGGCGTCCTCGCCGAGAGAGGGAAGCACCCGCTCGATGTAGTTCAGGAAGATCCGGCTGGGTCCGACGACGAGTACGCCGCCGGACTCGAACCGGCGGCGGTTGGAATAGAGCAGGTACGCCGCGCGGTGCAGCGCCACGACGGTCTTCCCGGTGCCGGGACCGCCCGAGATCACGGTGAACCCCTGGTGGGGGGCCCGGATGGCCTCGTCCTGCTCGGCCTGGATCGTGGCGACGATGTCGCGCATCCGGTGTCCGCGGGCCCTGGTGAGCGCGGCGAGCAGGGCGCCCTCGCCGACTACGACCAGGTCGGCGCCTGCCTGCGGATCCAGCAGGTCGTCCTCGATCCCGATCACCCGGTCGGCCCGGCAGCGCAGCACCCGGCGGCGCACAACGCTCATCGGGTGCGCGGGCGTCGCCCGGTAGAAGGGCTCGGCCGCCGGCGCCCGCCAGTCGATCACCAGCGGCTCGTAGTCGGCGTCACGGACCCCGATCCGGCCGACGTAGCGGATCTCGCCGTCGGTGTGGTCGAGCCGGCCGAAGACCAGCCCCTCGTGCTCCGCGTCGAGGACCGCCAGCCGGCGGGCGGCCTGGAAGGCGAAGACGTCGCGCTCGTAGAGACCGGTGCCGTCCTCCTCCCGGACGAAGGAGCTGCGGTCGGACTGGTAGAGCGCCCTGCCTGCGGTCGCGACCTGCTGCGCGGAACGAGTTGCCTCGGAGAGCCGCTCATAGACCAGGTCGACGTGCGCCTGTTCGATCTCGAGTTCGCGCTCAACCGTGGACTGCTGTGAAGTCAAGAAAGGATGGTCCTTACGCAAAGACGACGAACATCTGAGTATAGATGTGAATCCTTTGTCGCTCGATGGATCTAGCCGACGGCCGCGTCGCGCAGGTGGTCGTCGCAGCCGTACGCGGCGAGCGCGGCGGACAGCACCACCTGGGACGGCCCGGGGCCGGCCGCCGAGAACGGTCCGGCCAGGAACAGTCCACTGATATCACTCGTCACGGTCGGCCGCCGAAGCCAGCTCGCGAAGCCGTGCCAGGCGATCCCGTAGGACGACCGCGGGCCGGCGTGAGTGAAGTCGTGCCCCGTCTGTACCGTCCGTGTCCCGGCCGGACGGCGGTACTCCACGACCGGGACGCCGTCCGGGGTCAGGGTCATGGTCTCGCTGACCCCGCCGGCCGGCCCGTCGAGCACCTCGTGGCTGACGACTGGGGCCAGCGCCGGTCGGAGCGCGCGGAGGCTCCGCCGGGTGCGCCGGCCGGCGGAAGGCGGCAACAGGGTCCCGGTGAGCTGCCACGGGTCCACCGTCGCCACGACCGCCGCCGCGGGGCGGTGCCCGTCGGCCGTCACCACCGCGCTGACCCGGCCGTCCCGGACGGCGATGCCGCTGACCTCCGTCTCCAGCCGGACCACGACCTTGCGTTGCTCCAGCCGTGTCGCGAGGGCCTCGACCAGCACCGAGGACCGTCCGGTGTCCGACTCGGGCGCCGCGTCGGTCGTGCCGCGCCCATGCCCAGCGGGGATGCCCTCCCGCGCTCTTCCGGTGAGGTGCCAGCGCCCGAACGTACGGGCGACGAACAGCTCCACCGCCGCCATGGCCGGCGCCTCCTCCGGCACCGAGCCCGACCGGTAGCCCACACTGCGTACCAGTGCCGCAAGTTGCGGGTGCGCCAGCGATTCCGCCAGCTCGGCGAGCGTGTGCCGGCGCAGCAGCGAACGACGGTCGGTCCGGTTGAGCTGGCGCGGGCCGCGGAGCTCGGCCTCTAACCCGAGGGGCCGCAGGGCCTGCCAGACGTCGGCAAGCCGGTCCAGCAGGTCCTGCCAGTGCTCGGCGGCCGACCGCCCGAACGCCCGGCTGATGGCCGCCGACTGCTCGCCGCGATCCGTCGGCAGCGTGAGCTCGGTCCCGTCCGCGAAGATCACGGTCGGTGGCTCGGCCGGCACCAGGTTGTAGCCCATCCGCCCCAGCTCCACCTCCAGCGGCCGGCCGCTCTTGCGGAACAGGTCCCGCCACGGCGCCGGAAACTCGAGCACCGGCGGGGCGTCGTCGACGCGGACCCCCCCCGCCAGCAGGTACGGCGCCCAGGTCCCGCCGAGTACTGCCGCACGCTCGTACAGCTCGACGGCATGGCCGGCCTTCGCCAGCCGCGCGGCCGCCGCCAGGCCGGCGACGCCACCGCCTATCACCACGATCGGCGGGCCCTCCACGCGCACGAGGTTAGGGGATCGGGTCGTCGTCGCCGGCCGACGCGGGGTGGCACAGCCGGTTCCGGCGGTCTGGGTGCGCGGCATCCGGCCCGTCGGCGTCACCGATGCAGCTCGATCACGTCCGCCATCTGGGCCGCGAGCGACTCCATCAGCCGCTCTGCGGTCAGCGCCGTATACCTACCCGGCAGCGGATCGTAGCGGTACTGCCAGCTGACGGTGTTTCGGTAGCCGAGCACGCTGATGACGATCTCGGTGCCATCGTCGGTGGTGAGCACGTAGGAGATCTGGGCGAAACCGTCGGCGGCGGCATCGGTGGGCACGGCGGTGAGCCGGCCCATGATCGCCGGCCGGGCGTGCAGCTCGACGTGACTGTCGCGGCAGTTGTCGAAGACGTTGGTCAGCCGCCGGAATTCCCGGTCGGCGCCCGCCAGGTCGGCGAAGCGATAGGTGAACAGGGACACGGCCGATCGGTCCTGCTCCCAGAATGTGCTGACGCCGTCCAGGGCTCCGTGGGGCACCCGATTGAGCACCGTCGCCTCGAACAACGGCTCACAAGCAGTGGGCACCACGTAGCCGGGCTCCGGGTCGAGCCGATCCAGATCAATCACGGAGGCGTTGTTCGTCGCCTCGTAGCCGGCATACACACCTTGGACGTCGGAGAGGGAGAACAAGGTGACCGGACCGGGCCGGAAACGCCACACCAGGCCACCCGCGAGCAGCGCCAGCAGGACCGCGACCAGCCCGATCCTGGCGCCCCGAGGAAGCCGCCGCGGCGCAGCAAGACCCAAGGTCAGCGTCTCTGGTCCGGACGGCGGTGAGACCGTCGTCACAGCCACAGCCTAGTCGTGGCACGCGCCGCGGCCGCCTGGAGCGGAGCCCGACCCTTTCCGGAGCGAGCCATCGCGTGCCCGGTCAAGGACGCAGTGTTCGCCGGAGCCGGTCGACGTAGTCGGCGAAGATCGCCGGCATGTCGATGTGCTCGGGGTCGAGGACCCACTGCACCTGGAGTCCGTCCATCATGGCGAGGACCTCGGCGGCCACGGCCCGGCAGTCGACGTCGCCGCGAATCTCTCCTGTGTCGATGCCCGCCTGCAGGGCTGCCGCAAGGTTGGCTCGCCGTCGGGGATAGCGGTTCTGGAACCAGCTGCGCGCGGGATGGTCGTCTGCGGTGCTCTCGCCCATCAGCACCGTGAAGGCCTGGATCAAGCCCTGTCTGGAGGCGTTCCACTGCACCAGCTGGACGAGGTGATCGAGAGCCTCGAGTCCCACGAGGTCCCGCAGGTGGAAGCGCTCACCGTCCAGCCGGTCGCGCTCGACGAGTACGGCGAGGAGGAGGTCCTCCTTGCTCGCGTAGTGGTGCAACAGGCCGGCGGTGGTGAGACCGGCTCGTGCGGCGATGCCGGCCAGAGACGAGCCGGAGTAGCCGTTGGACGCAAAAGCATTGAGGGCTGACTCGAGAACTCGCTCTCGGGCCGCTCTGCTCCGGCCGGCGTTCGATCGGGGAGCTGGTTGCTGGACACTCTCCACGCTCACAGGTTAGGGTACCTACCAATCGGTGGGTAGGTACTAACTTCGGGATCTGCCAGTCGAGCCGATCCGGGAGCACCCATGACCCGCACCTCGCCGCACCGGCAGGACGCCGGCAGCGCGGTCGAGGATCACCCGGGCGAGGAGTTCGCGACCCTGATCGACGAGCTCGAGCTATGGGCGAAGGTGCGGGTGCTGACCGGGGCTACCGCCTTCACGCTCTGGCCTCAAGCGTCGATCGGCCTCGGTGAGCTGCGGCTCTCAGACGGCCCCACGGGTGTGCGAGGCCTCAAGTTCTCCGGCGGCCGGGTGGTCGCGCTGCTGCCCAATGCCACCTTGCTGGCGTCGGCCTGGAGTGAGGACACGGCGCTCGAGGTGGGGCAGATCCTGGCCGAGGAGGCTCTCGCCCAGCAGATCCACGTCGTCCTGGGGCCGACGATCAACCTGCACCGTTCGCTGCTGGGCGGACGGTTGTTCGAGGCGTACTCGGAGGATCCGCTGCTGACCGGCAAGCTCGCGGCTGCCTACGTGCGCGGCCTCCAGGGGCTGGGCGTCGGCGCGTGCCTCAAGCATCTGATCGCGAACGAGTCGGAGACCGCACGGACCACGATGAACAGCGTGGTGGACGAGGCCACGCTGAGGGAGCTGTACCTGTTGCCGTTCGAGATCGCGATCGCCGAGGCCGCGCCGTGGTCGGTGATGGCGGCTTACAACGACGTCAACGGGACGCCCGCGACGGAACAGCAGCACGTCATCAACGAGATCGTGAAGGGCGAGTGGGGTTACGACGGCCTGGTGATGTCCGACTGGTACGCCACGAAGTCGGCGGCGGCGGCGGCGAACGGGGGCCTCGACCTGGTGATGCCGGGCCCGACGGGGCCCTGGGGCGAGGCCTTGGTGGCGGCGGTCGAGTCGGGCGAGGTCGACGAGGCGGTGATCGACGAGCATCTGCGCCGGTTGCTCCGGTTGGCCGAGCGGGTCGGTGCGCTCGGCGAACTCCGGGAATATCCCGCCGATGTGCCCGCCCCCGACAGTCCGACCCGCAGGGAGCAGCTCACCCGGCTGGCGGCGCAGGGCATGACCGTTCTCACCAACAAGGCAAGCGCTCTTCCAATCAACCGGGAGCAACGGGTCGCCCTCATCGGCCGGCACGGCGTGGACACCGTCGGAATGGGCGGCGGGTCCGCCCAGGTGAACCCGCCGTACCAGGTCAGCGTCGCCGACGCTCTCGTCCAGCTGCTCGGCGACCGGGTCAGCGTGACCGACGGGGTGGAGGTCCGGACCCGACCGTCGGCGGCGAAGCCTGGCTTCGTGGTCGACCCCGACACCGGTGAGTCGGGAGTGCATTGGGCTCTGTTCGCGGGCGACGGATCGTTGCTCCAGGAGGCCCACAATGCCGCGGCGTCGACGGTCGTCGGGTTCGACGACGACTTCGACCAGCCGGTCGGCAGGATCCGGTTCCGAGCACGTCTCACACAGGGCGGGTTGGTCGAGCTGGGTGGCTTCGGTGTCGGGCAATGGACGGTCGAGGTGGGCGACCGGAGGATCGAGTTCTCTGTCGAAACGGCTGGCACCGGCTTCGGCGAGCAGATGCTGGCACCGCCGGCCGCCACCGAACGCATGGAGCTTGACGGATCGGTCGTCGTCGAGGCGTCGGTCCGGCTGAACGCACTCGATAGTGGCGTGAGCCCCGACGACGAGTTCGACGGCGGGTCCGAAGGCGACTTGGACCCGATGGCTGGGGCAGGCATCTACGGGCTCATCGCGCGGGCCGCAGCCCGGGATCAGGACGAGATCATCCACGAAGCTGCCGTGGCGGCCGGGCAGGCTGACGTCGCGGTCGTCGTCGTCGGCCTGACCGAGGAGCAGGAGACCGAATCGGTCGACAAGCAGACCCTGCGGCTGCCGGGGCGGCAGGACGAGCTCGTCGCGGCCGTCGCCGGCAAGGCACCCAGGACAGTCGTGGTCATCAACGCGGCGACACCGGTGATCATGCCATGGCTCGACGCGGTGGACGCCGTCCTCTGGGCCGGTCTGCCCGGGCAGGAGAGCGGGCACGCGATCGCCGCCGCCCTGCTCGGCGACCTGGAGCCGGCCGGCCGCCTGGTCACCACCTTCCCGGTGCAGGATGCCGCCACGCCCGCCTGGTCGGTGACTCCCCAGGACGGCGCGGTGATCTACGGCGAGGGGCCCTTCATCGGCTACCGGGGTCACCATGCCGGCAAGGCGCCGGCACCGGTGTTCTGGTTCGGTCACGGCCTCGGCTACGCCGGCTGGGAGTACTCCTCGGCCGAGCTGGTCGACGGCAGCGACGAGGTCTCGGTGCGGGTCGCGGTCACCAACACCGGTGTTCGGCCGAGTCGTGAGGTGGTCCAGCTCTACTTCGAACCCGAGGAGTCGGACCAGCCCATTCGCTTGGTGGGTTGGCAGGCGGTGACCGCTCAACCGGGCGAGACGGTGCGGGCCACGGTGAGCGGGGATCGCCGACTCTGGCGGCGCTGGGACGCCGACGAGGACGTTTGGCGACCGCTCAGCGGGGCAGGAGATCTTCTTGTGGCTCGCGGCCTGGGCGACGTCCGAGCACGTCTGCCCGCCCGGCGAACCGGCCAAATTCCTTTGTCAGATGGCAAAGACAACGATCTGGCGGCGCCATGACCGAACGTCTTGACGCCCGCCTTGTCCGGTGCGAGGTTGGCATCAACGCTTTTTGGATAGCAGGGGGGGACATGATGCACGTGGATGCGAAGTCTCGGGTGCAACCTCCCGTCTGCCTTTGAGGGTCCAAGCCATGCGCCACCTGCCGCGAGAGTCCACAGAGCAACACCGGGACCTCGTCGGCCTCGACGTCCCAGGTCCAGCGCCGCCCGGCCCTGGACCGTGACGAACCGGTTGCAGCCACCAGTCGACTGCACCAGCACGCCCGCGACGGGCAGCTCCACCGTCGCGGACCACGCCGACCAGTGACCATCCCGTACCACTTACTCATCCAACAGAGGAAAAGAGAGTATGAACGACAACCTTGATCAGATCGAGCCGGCGACGCAGCTGGGCGATCCCGTTGCTGACCTGCGCACCTGGGTGCCGAGCCGCCGGCGTTTCATCACGCTGACCGGCCTCGCCCTCGGCGGGGTGATCCTCGGTGTGGGTACGTCGGCGTGCGGCACGGCGCAGACCGGAGCCGGCAGCAAGGCGGGCACCTCGAAGGGCCGCCCCGGTGCGTCCGGCGAGACGATGTTCCAGGCGGGCTTCCAGTGGAAGCCGCCGACGAGCTTCAACCCGCTGGCCGCGGCACCCGACTGGCCGACCGCCGGGGGTCAGATGCAGCTCATCTACGAGAGCCTGCTGCGCTTCAACGAGATCGACGGCTCGCTGCAGCCCGGCCTGGCCAAGGAACTCCAGCAGCCCGACAAGCAGACGATCAAGCTGCCGCTGCAGGAGGGCACCAAGTGGTCCGACGGCAGTGACCTCACCGCTGACGACGTGGTCTTCACCTTCGAGCTGGGCAAGACCGCCTCGGTCAACTTCGCCCCCGTGTGGCAGTACATCGACTCGGTCACGGCGGTAGATCCCCGTACGGTGGAATTCAAGCTCAAGACCAAGCCCTACAACCCAGGCTTCGTGAAGAACTTCCTGTGCAACACCCTGATCGTGTCCAAGGCCGCCTTCGGCAGCATCGCGCCGGACAAGATTCCTGCAGAGACGAACCTCAAGCCGATCGGATCCGGGCCGTTCCTGATGGACAAGTACGACCAGACCCAGGTCGCGCTGAAGCGCAACGACAACTACTGGGGCAAGAGCGTGTACGGCACCCCGGCGATGGCCGCCATCATCCACCCGATCTTCAAGAGCAACAACGACGGCGACCTGAAGCTGGAAAGCGGCGAGATCGACGTCAGCCAGCAGTTCACGGCCCAGATCTGGAAGATGTGGGAGGCCGGCAAGCCGGTCAGCACTTGGATGAAGAAGAAGCCGTATCACCTGCCGGGCGGCATCCCTTTGCTGATCTTCAACCTGAACAAGAAGGGCCTGAGCGACGTCAAGGTGCGGCGGGCGATCGCGTACGCGATCAACTACCCCAACATCGCCACCACCGCGATGTCCGACTACTCCGATCCGGCGAACGCCAGCCTGATCGTGCCCACCGGCTACGAGTCGAAGTTCTTCGACCAGGCGGCTGTGGATGCCGATGGCTGGAAGTACGACAAGAGCAAGGCGGTCGAGATCCTCGAGAAGGATCTAGGGGCGAAGAAGGGCTCCGACGGCATCTACGCCCTGCCCGACGGCACGAAGCTGGGCGGCTGGAAGCTGATCACCCCGACCGGCTGGACCGACTGGAACACCGCCTGCGAGATCGTCGCCAAATCCGCCCAGGAGATCGGCATCGGGATCACGACCGAGTTCCCGCAGTTCGCAACGATGTACTCGGCGCTGCAGAACGGCAACTTCGACCTCGCGATGTACTCCTACACCGGCGTCAACCCGGCCAGCCCGTGGATCCGGTTCCGCGACGCTCTGGACAGCCGGGGACTGCCCGACGTGGGCAAGACGGCGTTCTGGAACTACAACAGGTTCAAGAACGCCGACGTCGGAGCGCTGCTCGACACCGCGGCGGGCGCCAAGGACGACGCGGAGGCCAAGACCGCGTATGCCCAGCTGGACAAGATCTACCGGGAGAACCTCCCGGTCGTCCCGCTGATGTACCGGCCGCTGGAGTTCTACGAGTTCAACGAGAGCAACTGGACGAACTTCCCCACCGCGGAGAACCCGTACGCGCCACCCATGTTCCAGGGCGCCGGCGTCCAGTGGCTTTTCAAGATCAAGAAGGTCGGAACCTAAGGTCAAGCCAACTCGATCCGGCACCCATAGCGAAGGCGGCAAACCATGGTGCTCGCTAGATATCTCGGGCGCAAGGTCGCCTGGACCCTCGTCGTCTTCTTCGTGGCGCTGGTCTTGAACTTCCTGCTCCCGCGCCTCATCCCCGGCAACCCGGTCGACGTCATCGTCGGCCAGATGGCTGCGGGCGGGGGCGCGGGAGGTGAGCAGCTTCAACAGGTCCACGAGCACTTCATGAAGGAGTTCGGCCTGGACAAGCCGTTGTGGCAGCAGTTCTTCGTCTATGTGGGCCATGTGCTGAGCGGCGACTTCGGCACGTCGTTCGGTCAGTATCCGGCATCGGTGAACAAGCTGATTGGACAAGCGCTCCCGTGGAGCGTCGCGATCCAGCTGCCAGCCATTCTCGTCGGCTGGATCGTCGGCAACCTGCTGGGCGCGCTTGCGGCGTTCAAGGGTGGCTGGTTCGATCGTGTCGGTTTCGTCGGCTCGCTCTTCTTCTCCTCCATCCCGCCGTTCGCGCTGGCCATCATCCTGCTGTTCCTAGTCGGTGTGAAGATGGGTATCCTGCCCGTCGGCGGGGCCTACTCGTTCGGGTTGTCTCCCGAGTGGTCGCTGACGTTCTTCGGCGATGCCATCACCTACTTCTGGCTGCCGTTCTGGTCGATCGTGCTGGTCTTCATCGGCGGCCAGGCAGTCGGCATGCGGTCCATGGCGATCTACGAGCTCGGCTCGGACTATGTCAACTACAACCGCGGGCTCGGCGTCAAGGACAGCAAGACCGTGCGCTACATCTTCCGCAACGCCATGTTGCCGCAGTTCACCGGGCTGGCCCTGTCCATCGCCGCGATCATCAGCGGCGGCCTGATCACCGAGTTGGTCTTCTCCTACCCGGGCCTCGGCACGCTGCTGTTCAGCGCGATCGGTCAGAACGACTACCCGGTGATCCAGGCGATCACGTTGCTGATCACCCTCGCGGTGTTGATCGCCAACTTCACCGTCGACATCCTGACCGGGTTCATCGATCCGAGAATCCGGGCCGCACAGAGCGGAGAGCGCTGATGAGTCTGAAAGGTTTGACCCCTCGCTTCTGGGTTGCGGCGGCGATCGTCGTCTTCACCGTCCTGCTGGGCGTGATCGGACCGTTCATCGTCCACACCGACCCCAATGCAACGGTGGGCGGCCTCTACGACCGGCCGAAGTGCTGCGGGATCTTGATCCTCGGCACGGACAACGAGGGCCAGAGCGTGATCGCCAACCTGGTCTACGGCACCCGAACATCGCTCATCGTGGGTCTGCTCGCGGGTCTTTTCGCCACAGTGATCGGGCTGTTGGTCGGCCTGGTTGCCGGCTACCGTGGCGGCTGGCTCGACGACGTGCTCACTGCCATTACCAACATTGGCCTGGCCATCCCGGGCATCGTGGTGATCATCCTGGTGTCGGTGTCACTGCCAAAGCGCAACATCTACACGCTGGCCTTCGTGATCGGGTTGGTCGCATGGTTCTGGGTGGCTCGGGCGGTCCGCGCCCAGGCCAGCAGTGTCCGAACGCGTGAGCACATCGACGTGGCGCGCCTTTCCGGTGCTGGCTTCTGGTCCATCCTCATGCGAGACGTGCTGCCCTACCTGCTGTCGTATGTGGTGATGGCCGGCGTACTGCAGGTGTCCGGCGCGATCTTGTTCGAGTCGACACTGAGCCTGCTCGGCCTCGGCCCGGCCAACGCCACCAGCCTTGGCACCATGCTCTACTGGGCTATCGCCTGGGGATCGGTCCGGACCGGCGCCTGGTGGGCCTTCTTCCCGCCGACGCTGATGCTGACCTTGATCGTCTTCGGTCTACTGCTGTTGCAGTCGAGCCTGAACGAGGTGTTCAACCCGAGGCTGCGGCGCGGTCGGGCAGCGAGGAAGAAGATCACCGAGGAAGCCGAGGAGGAGGAGCTCGAGGAGCCGATCGTCGGCGAGCCGGAGCCGGTCGGGGCCGCCGGAATGCTCGAGACACCTGTGTCGTCCGGAAGGGAGCACCGCTGATGGGCACCCTGGTCGACGCCCGCAACATCCGCGGCGTGTACTACTCCGGCGGCAAGGACGTCGTCGCCGTCAACGACGTCTCGGTCAACATCCAGGAGGGCGAGGTACTCGGGCTGGCGGGCGAGTCCGGCAGCGGCAAGACGACGCTCGGATCGATCATCGCGCTGATCGCCAGGCCACCGTTGCACGTGGAGAGGGGCAGCCTGGAGATTGACGGCAAGGTGCAGGAGCTTGGCGGCGACGCGAAGGTTCCTCGCACTTGGCGTGGCGCGGTCGTCTCGATGCTGCCGCAGGGTGCGATGAACTCCGTCAGTCCGACCAAGCGGATCCGCCACCTCGTCTACGACGTCATGAAGTCCCACGACAGCAAGGTGTCCAAGGACGAGGCCTTCGACCGCGCTCGGGAACGGCTGACCACACTCGGCCTGCCGGCCCGGGTGCTGGACGCCTATCCGCACCAGCTGTCGGGTGGCATGAAGCAGCGCACCGTCACGATCATCAGCACGCTGCTGAACCCGCGGCTGCTGGTCGCCGACGAGCCGACCTCCGCCCTGGACGTCACGTCGCAGAAGATCCTGATCGAGATGCTGCTGGAGATGCTGGAGAAGAAGATCATCTCCGGCGTCATCTTCGTCACCCACGACCTGCCGGTGCTGCGCACCGTAGCGACCAAGATCGCGGTGATGTACCAGGGCCGGATCGTCGAGATGGGCCCGACCACGACCCTGGTGGACGATCCGCAGCACCCGTACACGCAGGCCCTGATGAGCTCGGTGCTGGCCCCGGAGCCCAAGTACACCAATATCCGAATCGAGGGCATGAGCAGCTTCGACCGGTCCCTCTTCGACGCACCGGCGGTGATCCACAAGTGAACGGTCCGAAGACGAACGCGATCTACACCGCCGAGCACATTCACAAGACCTTCGGCCACGGCGCCAACCAGGTGGTGGCGGCGAAGGACGTCTCGTTCGAGCTGATCGAGGGTCAGACGACCACGATCGTCGGGGAGAGCGGCTCGGGCAAGTCGACCATGGCCAGGATGGTGCTCGGCCTGATGCCAGTCACCTCCGGCAAGCTGACCTTCCAGGGCAAGGACGTCACGCACCTCAAGGGCCGCGACCGGACTCAGTACTGGCGCGACGTCCAGGCAGTTTTCCAGGATCCGTTCTCCTCGTTCAACCAGTTCTTCACCGTCGGGACCCTGCTGAACCGCTCCATGTCACTCGTCGGTCGCAAGGTGGGCCAGCAGCGGATGGAGGAGTCGCTGGGGTATGTCGGCATGGACACCAGCGTGCTGGACCGCCACCCCCACGAGATGTCCGGTGGTCAGCGGCAGCGGGTGATGATCGCGAGAGCCCTGATGATGCGACCGAAGCTGCTGATCGCTGACGAGGCAACGTCGATGCTCGACGCGTCACTGCGGGTGAACGTCCTGAACGTGCTGACCGACCTGCGCGACCAGCTGGGGATGACCATCTTGTTCATCACCCACGACATCGGGCAGGCCTGCTACCTCGCCGACCGGGTGCTGGTGATGGAGCACGGGATCATGGTTGAACAGGGCCCGACCGAGCAGGTGATCTTCAACCCCCAGCACGAGTACACCCAGCGGCTGCTCGCCGACGTGCCGAAGCTGCACGAGGCCGTCGAGCTGCACGACCTTCGTGAGGATCTTGCAACGGTCGAGAACGCCTGAGCCCGCGCATGCTCCAGGTCGACCTGAGCACAGGCTGGACGCTGCGAGCCATCGCGGGCGACACCGGCGGGCAGGTTCCTGACGGCTGCCCGGCCGAGGTTCCCGGGTGCGTGCACATCGACCTGATGGCGGCCGGCGTCATCCCCGATCCCTACCTCGACGGGAACGAGGACGCGCTGCGCTGGCTGTACGACGTGGACTGGCGCTACGCGACCGTGCTGGACCCGGGCGGCCTGCCGCTCGATCCGCCCGCAGCGGGAGAGCGGGTCGACCTGGTCTTCGAGGGCATCGACACCGTCGGTACCGTACGGCTCCGAGACGGCCAGCGCGGGATCGAGTTGGGCCGGACCCGCAACATGCATCGCAGCTACCGGTTCGACGTCTCGTCGCACCTGACCGGTGGGCGGCTGGGCCTGGAGGTCGATCTCGCCTCCGCCACAGGCCACGCCGAGGCGGAGCAGCAGCGGCTCGGCGAGCGACCCCGCGTCTCTCCCACCCCGTACAACATGATCCGGAAGATGGCCTGCAGTTTCGGGTGGGACTGGGGCCCTGACCTGCGGACCGCCGGCTTGTGGAAGCCGGTGCGGTTGGAGCGCTGGCGGGTGGCGCGGCTGGCCCAGGTGCTTCCGCTGGTGACGCTGGACGCCGACGGGACCGGCCGGGTCGAGCTCCGAGTCGAGCTGGACCGGCTGGATGCGGAGGCGCCCCTGATGCTGGCAGCCGAGATCCCGGGCCGGCGCGCCGAGGTCACGGTGACCGCCGGTGCCGACGTCGCGAGCCTCGTCCTCGAGGTACCGGCTGCGCCCGTGTGGTGGCCGGTGGGTTACGGCGACCAGCCGCTGATCGATCTCGCCCTGACGCTCAGCACGGGGGACGAGCTGCTGGATCGATGGGAGCGCCGGATCGGATTCCGTAGCGTCGAGCTGGACGCTCCGAGCGACGAGCACGGCGCCGGGTTCACATTCGTCGTCAACGGCCGGCCGGTGTTCGCCAAGGGCGTCAACTGGATCCCGGACGACCACTTTCTGACCCGGATCACCGCCGAGCGGCTCGGCCGCCGGTTGGACCAGGCGGTCGCGGCGAACGTGAACCTGGTCCGGGTCTGGGGCGGCGGCATCTTCGAGACCGAGGACTTCTACCGGGCCTGCGACGAGCGCGGGCTGATGGTGTGGCAGGACTTCCTGCTCGCCTGCGCCGCCTACCCCGAGGAGTCCCCACTCTGGGAGGAGATCGAGGCCGAGACCCGCGAGAACGTCGTCCGGCTGGCCTCCCACGCGTCCCTCGTGCACCACAACGGCGGCAACGAGAACCTCTGGGGGCACGAGGACTGGCACTGGAAGGAGCGTCTCGACGGCCGGACCTGGGGCGACCGGTACGTCTACGAGATGTTCCCGGCGATCGTCGCCGAGCTCGATCCGACCCGGCCGTACAGCGTCAACAGCCCGTGCTCGCCCGGCTTCGGACCCGACCAGGTGCACCCCAACGACCCGGACGTCGGCACGCACCACCAGTGGAACGTCTGGAACGCGGTCGACTACACCGTCTACCGCAATGAGATCCCGCGCTTCGTGTCCGAGTTCGGGTTTCAGGCGCCGCCGGCGTGGCGCACCCTGTCCGACTGGGTGCACGCGGCTGACGCCGCACCGCTGGAGAGCGCGCCCGAACCCAAGACCGATGCCAACTTCCTGCTGCACCAGAAAGCCCTGGACGGCAACGGCAAGCTCGATCGCGGCATGGCGCCCCATCTCGGCGTGCCGGCCGACTTCGCGGACTGGCACTGGGCCGCCCAGCTGAACCAGGCGCGGGCGATCGGCTATGCGGTCGACCACTACCGCCGCTGGTGGCCGCGAACCGCCGGCGCGGTGGTCTGGCAGCTCAACGACTGCTGGCCGGTGACCTCGTGGGCCGCGATCGACTCCGAGGAGCGGCGCAAGCCGATGTGGTACGCACTGCGGCGGGCGTTCGCGCCGCGAAATCTCGTCTTCACGCTCGAGCAGGGCGGTCTCTCGGTTGCGGTGATCAACGACACCGACGACGCGTGGTCGGGCGGGCTCACGCTGACCCGGCAGAAACTGGACGGGAGCGTGCTCGCGGAGACGACGCTGCAGGTCGACGTCGGGCCGCGCAGCTCGGCGGTGCACGGGCCCGCGGCGGGGATCGGTCAGCCCGCCGACCCGGATTCGGAGATCGTCGTCGCCCGGCTCGACGACATTCGGAGCGTCCACACCTTCGTGGAGGACGTCGACCTCGCCTGGCAGCCAGACCCGTTGGAGGTGGTCGTCGCCCAGACCGACGATGGCTATGACGTGACGGTGACGGCGCGCTCGTTCGCCCGGGACGTGACGGTGCTCCCAGATCGGGTGGCCGCCGATGCCGAGGTCGACGACGCCCTGGTCAGCCTGCCGGCCGGTGAGACCGCGACCTTCCACGTCCGGACGAGTGCCCGGGGATTGGGTCCGGAGTTGGCCGCACCGCCGGTGCTGCGCACTGCGAACGACCTGCAGCAGAGCTCCGTCTACCGCTGATCCTCGGCAGGTTCGCCGGCACTTGACGCGGTGTCGGCATGCTGGTGTAGATTGGTGGTGTTCGAACAGGCGTTCTATAAAGGCACTTGGGGAAGGGCCTCGCGAGACGCCTGTCGAGAGCGCAGTGTTCGCGGCACGCGCTTCCAGGCTTGCCTCGATGCGGATGGACCTCGACCCCCATCCGCATCGGGGCCGCCACCCGGGTCGAGAGGCAGCGTCCCCGTTCCCCCGAGCACCCAAGAGAGCAACCACCAATGCCGGAGTCTCGATTCCAGCACGACATCCAGCGCGCCCGCTCCGAGATCCTCGAAGCCGAGCTGCTGCCCGAACCGAGCGATCGATATCTGGCGGCCCACCACGCCGCGCTCCGGGTGGCCGCCATTCTCCTCGCCGCCCGTGCTGACCCCGCGGAGAGCGCCCGCCGGACCAGGCCACGCAACGCCTGGCGGATGCTGTCGGCCGTCGCGCCCGAGTTCGCCGAGTGGGCCGCGTTCTTCGCCGTCACCGAAGGCAAGCGAGACGCCGTACGGGCTGGAGCGACGACGATCGTCACCGCTCGCGAGGCGGACGACCTGGTACGGGACACCCAGAAGTTCCTCAGCCTCGTGGAGCGGGTGGTCGCGGAGATGGCCCGCAGCACGAGGGGCGGTCGCCGCAAGCCGATCCCCAAGCCACCGAGCCGGTTCCGGAAGGCGAGCAACGGGGACTGAGCGCGCCACCGGTGGGATCAGTAGGCTGCAGGCACCCCAGCAGAAGGATCTCGATGGCCGAGTCGCGGCGGCGCCGCTCCGTGTCCCAGGCCTTCCTGCGTTCGCTGCTCGAGTCCCAGCTGGCAGAGCTGATACCGGCCCAGAGTCGTGCGCTGGACATCGTCGACCTCGGTGGCGGCACCGGCGGCCTGGCAGCGGATCTGGCAGGTGGCGGCCACCGGCTGACAGTCGTCGACCCGAGCCCGGACGCGCTGGCCTCGCTGGAAAGGCGGGCGGCCGAGGCCGGACTTCGCGGCCGGATTCGCGGCCTGCAGGGCGACGCGGCGGATCTCGTACGGCTGGTGGGGGAGCACGCCGCGGACGTCGCGGTCTGCCATCGGGTGTTGGAAGTCGTGGAGTCGCCGGCCGACGCGCTGGCCGCCATCGCCAACGTGCTGCGGCCCGGCGGGGTGCTCAGCCTGCTCGTCTCCCAGCGGCACGCCCTCGTGCTCACCCAGGCGCTCGCCGGGCATATCGCGCTTGCTCGTCAAACCTTCGCTGACCCGGCCCGGTTCGACCACGACCAGGTGGTCGCGTTGGTCGAACGTGCGGGCTTCACCGTCCTGGCCAGCCACGGCATCGGCGCCATCGCCGACCATGTGCCGGAGGCACTCGTCGAGGCCGAGCCCGGGGCGTACGCGGAGCTGGCCGCCCTCGAGGCCGCGATCAGCCAGGACCACGCGTTCCGCGCGCTCGCGCCGCTGGTGCACGTCTTCGCCCAGGCGGGTAGTCGCTGACGGAGGTGCCGACTACTATCGAACAAAGGTTCGATATATCGGGAGGCGCCGTGCCCGGGCGGGTGATCATGCACGTCGACATGGATGCCTTCTACGCGTCGGTGGAGCTGCGCCGGCGCCCGGAGCTGCGCGGCACACCGGTGATCGTCGGCGGGTCGCCGCGCGGTGTGGTGCTGTCGGCGACGTACGAGGCGCGGGCCTTCGGCGTCCGGTCGGGGATGCCCTCTGGCCAGGCGCAGCGGCTGGCGCCCCGGGCGACGTTCGTCGATCCGGACTTCGACGCGTATGCCGCGGTGTCCAAGGCGATCGTCGCGGTCTTCAGCTCGGTCAGTTCCGTGGTGGAGTCCGCGTCCATCGACGAGGCGTTTCTCGACATCACGGGCGCCGTACGGATGTTCGGCGCGCCGGCTGCGATCGGGCACTACGTCCGGGCGGTCGTCTCCGACGAGCAGCAGATCACCTGCTCGGTCGGCATCGGCCCGTCGAAGTTCGTCGCGAAGGTCGGGTCGCGGCAGGCCAAGCCGGACGGGCTGGTCGAGGTCGCGCCGGCACAGGTGCCTGGCTTCCTCCACCCACTCCCGGTGGAGGCGATGTGGGGAGTGGGCCACGCCACCGCCGAGAGGCTGAACGGGCTCGGCATCTTCAGCGTTGGCGACCTGGCGCACACTCCGCTGCCCGCACTGCGGCGGGCGTTCGGACCTCACCTCGGCGCCATGCTGCACCACCTCGCCTGGGGACGGGACGGCCGGCAGGTGGTGGCCTCCGAGCCGGAGCGCAGCGTCGGCTCCCAGGAGACGCTCGGCCACGACACCGAATCTCCCGTCGTGGTCCGCCGAGAGCTGCTTCGGATGGCCGCCCGGACCGCCAGCCGGATGCGCAAGCAGCGGGTGCTCGGCCGGACCGTGACGCTCTCCATTCGGTTCGCCGACTTCTCCGAGCTGACCAGGTCGATCACCACCTCCAGACCGACGGACGTGACCGACGAGATCTACGCCCAGGCGCTCGGGCTGTACGAGCGGCTGGGCTTGGACCGGGCGAGGATCCGGCGCGTCGGCGTCCGGGTGGAGGGCCTGATCCGGGCGGAGCGGGCCCACCTGCAACCACAGCTCACCGATCCGGAACGGGGCTGGCGAGAGGCCGAACAGGCCGTCGACGCGGCGGTCGGAAAGTTCGGGTCGGCTGCCGTCCGGAGGGCCGTGCTGACCCGTCCGGAGTCACCCGGCTGGGTTCCTCTCAGCCCCCACGCAACCTAGAATTAGGTGAGCTCGCCCCGCGGGGTGAGCAGCAATCGGGCCTGATCCACCCCCAGGCGGCGGTTCAGTATCTTTCCCAGATAGTGAACCTCTGGAGGGGGTATATCCCGCGTATCATGACGACACGCGCACGACGAGACCGGCGGGAGGTGGCCGATGGCCCTCTCAGACGAGGAGCAGCGGCTTCTCGAGCAGATGGAGGCTGCACTCGCTGCTGAAGACCCGAAGCTGGTCAACACACTCCGGGGCACCGGCACCCGCCGGGTGCATCGCCGGCGGGCGGCGATCGCCGGCGTCGGGTTCTTCGCTGGGCTTGCCCTCCTCGTGCTGGGCATCTCCACTCAACTCTTCCTGAGCGTCATCGGTTTCGTGATCATGGTTGTGGCCGCGGTCACGGCGATCTACTCCTGGCAGCACGTCGGCTCCGGCCGCGACAACGGCCGCGGTGGCGACCGGGCCAAAGCTCCGCAAGGCTCGCGGTCGCCCGACGGCCACGGTTTCATGGACAAGATGGAGGAGCGCTGGCGCCGCCGGCGCGACGAGTCCGGCTTCTAGTCCTTCGGCCGCCGGTGGAATAGCGAGCGCGGCCAGACGAAGGCGAGTGCCTGTCGAAGGCGCGGCTGCGGCGCGGCGATGCCGCGGCGGATCTCCTCGGTCATGGTCGGCAGCTCCTGGGCGGCCTCGACGTCGGTGAACCGCCGCGCGTACCGGGCCCGCTCCACCAGCGTCGCCACCTGCGACATCGCCGCCGAGTCATCGGCGTCCAGCTGCTCGCCGATCTCCCGGCCGATCGCCCGCGGCGACCCCTCCGGCCAGCTGCCGCCGTAGTCCAGCACGGTGTCCCTGATCTCCGCCCAGGCCGACTCGACCTGCTCCTCCGGCGTCACGTCGTCGGCGTAGCGGCCGGTGCGGCGGCGGATTCGAATCGTCGCCGGCGCAGCAAGGATCACCAGCACCAGTAGGCCGATCCCGCCGCCGACGAGCATCCTGGCCAGCGTCGCCTGCCTCTTTCCGCCGGTCCCACCAGGCTGCTGGCTCGGCACGACCGTCGGCGCTGCGGTCTGGCTAGGTCCGGCGCTGCTCGACTGGCTCGGACCGACGGTCGGTTCGTCGTTGCCGCTGCCCGTGTCCGGCACGCTCCACGGCGGCGCTGCACCGGTGATGCTGGCCGGGGTCGGCTCGAAGCGCACCCAGCCGTAGCCGGCGAAGTAGAGCTCGGGCCAGGCATGCATGTCGCGGATGTTGACCGCCCAGCGGTCGCCGTTCTGGTGTCCGGGAAGGAAGCCGACCGACACTCGGGACGGGATGCCGGCGACCCGCGCCATCATCGCCATCGCCGTGGCGAACTGCTCGCAGTAGCCCTTGCGGTCATTGAGCAGGAAGTTCTCCAGCGCCTGGTAGCCGCTGCCAGGCAGCGGCTCGGTGCTGTAGGTGAACCGGCTGCTGCGCAGGTACGCCTGGATCGCCGCCGCCTTGGCGGCCGGCGTCTTCGCGTCAGCGGTCACCTCCCGGGACAGTTTGATCAGCGAGTCGGGCAGGTCGCGGGGAAGGGCCGCGGTGACGGCGGCGTCCGCCGGGGTGCCGGCGAGCGTCTTGGTCAGGCCCGGCGTGTCGGGGTTGATGTCGACACTCGTCACGGAGTAGGTGAGGTTGCGCAGCGCCTCTGGCCGGTCGTTGCCGTTCACAACGATCAGTGAGTTGGCGTCGTAGCGCCAGTCCCCACTCGCATCGATGGCGCGCGGCGCGTACGGCAGCGGCAGGTACTGGGAACGGAAGTCCAGCACCTTGATCGTCGTCGTCCGCTTGTCGGCCGGCTCGGTGGTCACGCCCGGGATGCTCGGCATCGTCGAGCCGCTGCTCAGCCGAATCTGGACGCTGCTCCAGCCGGTCGAGGTGAACTGCGGGAGCGAGGTCAGTCGGAGGTAGGCCCCGCCCGGCGCATTGGTCTGGTACTCGATGACCTGCCGGTTGTTGGGCTGGGTGAGGTTGCGCCTCAGGTCGAGGGTCGGGTCGGTCAGCTGGAGCGGACCGCCGTTGCCGGGCCCGTTGCCGAACCCGAAGCCGTCCAGGGACAGGATGGGCAGGGCAACGCCCAGGAAGAGCACCGACAGCAGCGCCGGGATCCCGAGGTAGCCGGCGGCCCGCCAGACGACCGGCGTCGCGGTGCCGAAGCCCTCGGCGGAGTCCCGGGTCAGGCCGCGGGTCCAGCGCGCGGTGCTGTTCAAGCCCTCGGCGATCAGGATCCCGAGGTAGCCGATGGCGATGCAGAGGAAATAGCGGATGCCGGTGTCGGTGCCGAGGCCGATGGCCGGCACCAGGAACAAGGTGAGCGGCGGGGCGATCGCCCAGACCGGCCGGTTGATGCCGGACACCAGCAGGTCAGTCATGATCATGATCACGCCGATCACCGTGACGAAGATCAACTTCACCCCGTCGTTGGGGTCCATCGGCGAGGCCTGGGTCTGCATGTGCACGATGCCGGCCTGCCAGAGGTCGGGAATGTGCCAGTACCACGGCTCGCCCGCGCCGGGCATCCGGGAGCTAAGCACCGAGGTGACCGCGCCCAGGACCAGCAGCTGGACGCCGAGCACCGTGCCGCTGCTGACCTGGTTGCGCCGCAGCCAGGCCGTGGCGGCGCCCAGGACCAGGACCAGCAGCCAGCTGACGCCGAGGAAGCTGCTGTCCTGGGTCAGCGGCGTGATCGTGAACGTGGACAGCAGCACCGAGAACACGATGGCGATGGACGTCCGGTCGGAGGCGCGCATCAGGCCACCGCGCCCAACTGCTCGAGCATTGCCCAGGCATCCGCGACGCCCATCGGGCGGCCGGCCTCGACCACCCGCCACTGGTTGTCGCGCAGGATCCGGACGGCGAGCTCGTGCTGGTCGCGCAGCCGCTCGGGATCGGGCTCCTCTGCGAAGGTCTCCACGTCGAGCACGATGGCCAGTCCCTGGGCACGGTTGCGCCGCACCCGCAGCAGCGAGTTGGCGTCGCCGGCGTCCATCCGGCCCATGATCGCGACCACCAGCTGGCCCGGCCGGTCGACCGCCGCCGACTCGACGGCGTAGTGCAGGGTCGTGGTGTTGCGAGCCTTGAGGTCGGTCAGCCTGCTGATCACCAGCTCCTGTGAGGCGGAGCTGTGCTGGCCCATGCTGCCGCTGATCCGCATCGGCCCGTCGGCCTCGTAGATCTCGACGCTGAAGCCGTCGTCCAGGAAGTGCAGAGCGATGGAGGCCGCGGCCGAGATCGCCCACTCGATGGAGTTGTGCATGCCCCGTCCGGCGTGCGCGGCGGCGCGCGAGTCCAGAACGATGCTCGCGCTCGGATCCCAGGCCTGCTCCTCACGGCGCACCATCAGCTCGTCCCGCCGGGCGGTGGAGCGCCAGTGGATCCGCCGCACGTCGTCGCCCTGCCGGTACTCGCGGACCAGCACGTCGTCCTGGCCGATGACGCCGATCCGGTGCGGCCTTGCCTCGCCCGTGCTGCCTGCGCCGCCGACCGTACGGATGGCGGGCAGCGGCACCACCTGCGGGGTCACCATCACCTCGGTGGTGGCGACGAACTGCCGGTCCAGCTGGACGAGCCCGAACGGGTCCGTCGTCCGCACCCGCAGCGGTCCGGTGGCGAAGCGGCCGCGGACCCGCCCGAGCAACGGGTACTCGACCTCTCGCCGCCAGCTGAGGTCGGCCTTGTCGACCAGGAAGCGGGGCCGGTTGCCGAGCTCGCGGGGCACCGTGTCCTCCAGCAGCAGGATGCCGGCGGGCAGCCTGCCGTCCTGACCGAGGGTGATCTGGCCGCGCATGGGCGAACCCAGCGGCACCTGAGCCGGCTCGATGGACCGCTCGCAGGACATCCGCAGCCGGGCGCGGGAGACCAGGATCGCGGCGATCACCGGCAGTGACAGGAGCAGCAGACCGATCCGCATCACGTCCCGCTGGCCGGCGGCCATGGAGACACCAACGATGCCGAGGCCGGCCACCGCGAAGAACCGGCCGCGTGCGGTGAGCAGCCGCCAGGCCCGTCGCACCGTGCTACCTCCGGTCAGGAATGTGCACCGAGGCGACGGCCTGGGCGATGATGTCGTTGACCGTACGGCGAGAGAGCTGGGCGTCGGTCGACGGCAGCACCCGGTGGGCCAGCACGGAGACGCCCAGCGCGGCCACGTCGTCGGGGCTGACGTAGTCCCGGCCGGACAGCGCGGCGAACGCCCTGCTGGCGCGCAGCAGCTGCAGGGTGGCGCGCGGGGAGGCGCCGAGCCGCAGGTCGCGGCTGTTGCGGGTGGCGTTGACGACCTGCACGAGATAGTGCTTCACCGCCGGGCTGATGTAGACGGTCCTGACCGCGTCGATCAACCCGCGGATGGTCTGACCGTCGGTGACCGGGTCCAGCGCCGCGAGCGGGTCACTGCTGCCGTGTGAGTCGAGCATGTCGAGCTCGGAGCTCGGGGTGGGATAGCCCATCTGGATCCGGGCCATGAACCTGTCCCGCTGCGCCTCTGGCAGCGGATAGGTGCCCTCCATCTCGATCGGGTTCTGGGTCGCCACCACCATGAACGGCGCCTCGAGCAGGTAGGTCGTGCCGTCGACGGAGACCTGCCGTTCCTCCATCGACTCGAGCATCGCCGACTGGGTCTTCGGTGAGGCGCGGTTGATCTCGTCGCCAACGACGATGTTGGCGAAGATGCCACCCGGCTTGAACTCGAACTCGCGGGTTTCCTGGTTGAACACCGAGACGCCGGTGATGTCGGACGGAAGCAGGTCCGGGGTGAACTGCACCCGGCGCACCGAGCAGGCGATCGAGCGGCCGAGCGCCTTGGCCAGCATCGTCTTGCCGACGCCCGGGACGTCCTCCACGAGCAGGTGGCCCTCGGCAAGCAGCACCACCAAGGCCAGGTCGATGGAGCTGCGCTTGCCCTCGATCACGCTCTCGATGGCCTGCCGGACGCGACCCATCACCTCGACGACGTCGCCGAGCGAGTACGCCGACGAGGCCGTGGCCTTGTCGTAGCTCAGAGTCACCGCACCTCCGTGTCCAGATCCCGGCTTCTGGGCCGCGTCCCAACCCTACTTGCTGTGGCGATGCAGTGCCTCACCAAGCGTCGGGGCGAACGGCACTCGCCGGCACCCGCAGCGGACGCCCGACAAAACGCCACAGCGCACCGGTGAGTTCGAAAATGACGCTTCGTGGTGAAAAGTGGAGTACAGTGGCGCAAAGTGGAGGGCATGAGGCTGATCGTGGAGCAAGGGAGGGGCCGATGCTGTTTCTCGGCACCCACACTCCCAAGCTCGACGAGAAGGGCAGACTGTTTCTTCCGGCGAAGTTTCGCGACGACCTGGCTGAGGGCCTGGTGATCACCAGGTTTCAGGAGCGCTGCCTGGCCATCTGGCCGAGAAGCACGTTCGTCGAGATGGCTCTCGCCGCGAGAGGCGCCTCATCCAGCCAGCAGGTCCGTGACTACCAGCGAATGCTCGCCTCGGGCGCCTCGGACGACACACCCGACAAGCAGGGCCGCATCTCGATCCCGCAGCACTTGCGGACGTACGCGGGCCTGGACAAGGACTGTGTCGTCGTCGGCGCGATCAACCGGGTCGAGATCTGGGACGCGCAGGCCTGGGAGGACTACTCCGCCGAGAAGGAATCGGCGTATGCCGAGCTGGACGAAACCGTGTTCCCGGTTCCCTGACGGGCGCACATCACACGTACGACGACTCGTGTCCTGAGGCTTCAACCCGCAGGTCTGACTTCCCTGACGCAACTTCCCCGGCGCCAGGTAAGACTTCCCGCGGATCTCGGGTTGAAACCCCAGGACACGAGTCACGACCAAAGGGTGGGTCGAGATGGTGTTGGGAGGGCCGGTCCTGGGTGAGCGGCAGCCGGTCCGCCGGATCCGCCAGGAGGCCTTGGACGGCATCTCCGTCGCGGCCCTCTCGTTGGCCTCCTCCCTCGTCGCGACCGCGTTGCTCTGGGCCCTGGTGAGGTGGCTGGCATGACGGCCAGTCACGTCCCGGTGATGCTGGCCGAGGTCGTCGCGCTGCTCGCGCCGGCGCTGCGGCCGGCGAACGGCAGCAGCTGCGTGCTGGTCGACTGCACCCTCGGTGCCGGCGGCCATGCGGAGGCGCTGCTCGCCGCCTGCCCGCAAGCCCGGCTGATCGGAATCGACCGCGACCCGCAGGCGCTCGGCCTCGCCGCGCGGCGGCTCGCCCCGTACGAGCATCGGGTCACGCTGGTCGAGGCGGTCTTCGACGAGCTGCCCGACCTGCTCGATCGGCTGGGGCAGCCGTACGTGCAGGGAGTGCTGCTCGACCTCGGCCTCTCCTCGTTGCAGATCGACGACCCGGAACGCGGCTTCGCCTACGCCGTCGACGCGCCGTTGGACATGCGGATGGGCCGGGAGGGGCCGACGGCGGCCGAGATCGTCAACACCTACAGCGCGGCGGAGCTGGCCGCGGTGCTGCGACGCTTCGGTGAGGAGCCGTACGCGGACCGGATCGCCCGGCAGATCGTTCGGGCCCGGTCGGACGAGCCGTTCGCGAGCTCGGCACGGCTCGTACAGGTGATCGGCGATGCGATTCCCGCAGCGCGCCGGCGCGGCGGTCACCCGGCGAAGCGGACGTTCCAGGCGCTGCGGATCGAGGTCAACCAGGAGCTGGCGGCCCTGGAGGCGGTGCTGCCGCACGCGGTTGCAGCGCTCGCGATCGGCGGCCGGATCGCGGTGCTGGCCTACCACTCGCTCGAGGACCGGTTGGTCAAGCAGGTGCTGAGCGCACGAGCGCGCGACCGCGCACCCCGCGGCCTTCCCGTCGTGCCAACCGGCCTGGGGCCGGAGCTTCGGCTGCTGACCCGCGGGGCCGAGCGGCCGAAGGCCGCCGAGGTCGCGGCCAACCCGCGTGCCGCATCGGCTCGGCTGCGCGCGGCGATGAGGATCGAGCAGCGGCAGGAGGCGATCGCATGATCGCGAAACGGTCGGCGGTGCGGTCGCGAGGGCCGGTTCGATGAGCGCGCTGCTGGCGCCCCTCGGCTGGCGCGAGGAACGAGCCGGCACGCGGTCCGCCGGCCCTCGGCTGCGCGCCGTGCCGGCTGCGCCGGCCAGGCTGGCCAGGTTCCCGTTCCTGCTGGTCCTGATCGGCATCTTCGCCGTCGGCATGGCGGGGCTGCTGATGCTCAACACCACGCTGCAGAACCAGGCGTTCCAGGCGCGCAGCCTCGACCGGGAGGCCACCGCGCTCGCCTACCAGCAGGCCGCCCTGGAGGCTCAGATCGAGGCGTTCAACGCCCCCGGCGAGCTGGCTCGGCGTGCGTCCGCGCTCGGCATGCGACCGAACAGCCAGCCGGCGTTCCTGGTGCTGCCGGGCGGCAAGATCATTGGCAACGCGCGACGCGCGAGCGGCGGCGATGCGCCCGACCTGGTGATCAAGACGCCGGCCGAGCTGGCCGCTGAGGCCGCTGCCGCCGAGGCGAAGCGCAAGGCGGAGCTGGCGGCCAGGGCCGCCGCCGAGCAGAAGGCCGCAGATCTGCAGCGCCAGCAGGCCGAGGCGAAGAAGAAGGCCGCCGAGGAGGCCAAGAAGACTTCGGACGCCAAGAAGAAGCGGCTAGCAGGCCACTGATCATGCCCAGCGATCGCCGACCGGCCCCATCGACGCGACGCGGTGTCCCCGCGGGGGGGCGACCCCCCGGGCCCCCCGCTGCGCCGCCGACCGCAGGAGCTGCTGGGGAAGCTACCGCCTCCCCAGCTCGGCCGCGCCCGCGCCCGGCCACGACACCGCCAACTCGCGCGCGCAGTGGCCGGGTCCCGCCGGGGCAGGCGCGCAGTGGTCGCCTGCCACCGGCTCCAGCACGGGCCGGCCGGGTACCGGCGGGTCAGGTCCGCAGTGGTCGGGTGTCGGGCCAGTCCGGCCGGGTCCCGCCGGCTCGGGCACGCAGTGGCAGGGTGCCGCCGCGGCCCGCCCATCGCCGGCCGGTTCGCAGGCGACGGCGGCCGGCGCTGCGCATTCCGCTCGCGAGCGCGTCGCGCCGACTCCACGCCGTGCTGATCGTGCTGGCCATCGCGCTCTCCCTGTGCGCGGGCCGGCTGCTGCAGCTGCAGGGCTTCGACTCGTCGGCGTACGCAGCGACCTCGGCCGAGCAGCTCACCGTACGGCTGCCCTTGCTGCCGGCGCGAGGCCAGCTCACCGACCGCAACGGTCTGGTGATGGCTTCGACCCAGCCGGCCGTCGCGGTCACCGCAGACCCGACGCTCACCGGTCCCAAGGCGGCCGAGATCGCCGGCGTGCTCGCGCCCTACCTGCAGATGCCCGAAGCCACCTTGATCACGCTGCTGACCAAGCCGAACACCCACTTCGTCTATCTCAAGAAGAAGGTGCCGGCCCAGATCTACTCCCAGATCGCGGCCGACCTCGCCAACCGGCGCATCTACGGCGTCTTCCGGGAGAGCGACCCGATCCGCACCTATCCGGGCGGCAGCGTCGGCGCCTCGGTGATCGGCTTCGTCGGCGCCGACGGGAGAGGGCAGGCCGGCCTCGAGCTGTCGATGAACTCAGAGCTGGCCGGCGTCGAGGGCCGCGAGATCTACGAGAGCGCACCCAACGGCAGCAAGATCCCGCTCGGCGCCAGCACCATCGTCCCGGCGCAGAACGGGCTCGACCTCCAGCTGACCCTGGACTCCGAGCTGCAGTGGGTCGCCGACCGGCGGCTGGCGGCCCAGGTGCAGCGGATGCAGGCCGACTGGGGCTTCGCCGTCGTGCTCAACGTCAAGACCGGCGAGGTGCTGGCTCTCGCGAACGCACCGACGGTCGACCCGTCGGACCCGGGTGCGGCCGCCGCCGACGACCGTGGCAACCGGGCCATCTCGGCGCCGTACGAGCCGGGCAGCGTTGAGAAGATCCTCACCTCAGCGGCGCTCACCGACTCGGGCACCGCCACGCCGGATACCCCGGTCAAGATCCCGGCCCGGCTGCGCTCAGGGCCGCTGACGATCAAGGACCACTTCTACCACGGAGAGCTGCACTACCGGATGCGCGGCGTGATCGCCGAGTCCTCCAACATCGGTACGGCGCTGCTGACGCGGCAGCTCGCCAAGAACTCGCTGCACGACTATCTCGCCAGCTTCGGTCTCGGATCCGCGACCGGGATCGAGCTGCCAGGCGAGTCCAGCGGCATCCTGCCAGCGGCCGACATGTCTGACGTCCAGCGCGACCAGGTCGCCTTCGGCCAGGCGTTGTCGGTCACGGGTATCCAGGAGGCGGCCGCGATCGCGGGCATCGTGAACGGCGGTATCTACCACCCGCCGACGGTGATCAAGCAGGTCACAGACTCGAACGGCAACCCGCTTCCGCGGGCCAAGCCGGCGCCGCGGCGCATCGTCTCGGAAACGTCCTCGGCCATGGTCCGCGAACTGATGCAGGCGGTGATCGACAGCGTCAACGGCCAGCGGAACCTCAAGCTGAACGCCTACAGCACCGGCGGCAAGACCGGCACCGCGCAGCGGGCGGACCCGAAGTGCCACTGCTACCGCGGCTACGTCACCTCGTACGTGGGATTCGCCCCCCTGAACGATCCGCAGCTGCTCACCTACGTCGTGCTGAGCAACCCAAGCAGCGGCGACACCGGCACGGCCGTGGCGGCGCCGGCGTACAAGGACATCATGGAGTTCGCGCTGCCGCGCTACTCGGTGGCGCCGGACGCGAAGTACCACAAGCCGCTTCCCACCAAGTGGTGAGCGGTAGCGTCTCGATCGTGTCTGCAGCGCATCAGGCGGGTCCACTCCGTCCGCTTCCCGGACACGCCATCATGTTGGCGGAGCTACTCGACGGTGTCGCCCACCGGGTCGACACCGCCTGGGGGACGCCGACCATCCCCGTGACCGGGATCACCTCCGACTCCCGGCTGGTCGCTCCCGGCGACCTCTACGTCGCGTTGCCGGGCGCCGCCCGGCACGGTGCGGACTTCGTGCCGCAGGCCATCACGGCCGGTGCCGTGGCCGTGCTCACCGACGCCGCCGGGCGCGCCTCTATCGGCACCACCGGTGTCCCCGTCCTCGTGGTCGACGACCCTCGCCGCGACATGGCCCAGCTGGCGGCCAGGATCTACGCCCACCCCGCCGACGTGCTCGACATGTACGCGGTCACCGGCACGAACGGCAAGACGACCACGACCTTCCTGCTCGAGGCCGCACTGCGGGCCGCCGGCCACCACGCCGGCATCGTCGGCACCATCGGCTACCTGCTGGACGGCGTGCCGCTGCAGACCGTACGGACAACAGTGACCACCCCGGAGTCCACCGAGGTGCACGCACTGCTCGGCCACCTGCGGGACCGGGGCGCCGACTCGGTGGTGATGGAGGTGTCCTCGCACGCGCTCGTGCTCGGGCGTGCGGACGCGATCACCTTCGACGTCGCGGCATTCACCAACTTCGGCCGGGACCACCTCGACTTCCACGGCGACGAGGAGTCCTACTTCGCGGCGAAGGCCTCCCTCTTCACCGCCGAACGCACTCGGCACGCGGTGATCAACCGCGACGACCCGCGCGCCGCCCAGCTCATCGGGCCCATCCAGGCCGCAGGCGAGATCGGGCTGACCACGATCAGCCTGTCCGACCCCGCCGCCGACTATTGGGCGAGCTCGGTGCACACAGGTGCGGACGGCCGCAGCCGGGTCAGCGCCCGGACGCGGAGCCGGAGCCTCGACTTCACGCTGAGCCTGCCGGGGGAGTTCAACGTACGCAACGCGCTGACCGCGCTGGCCATGCTGGACGTGACCGGCATCGACCTTGAGGCGGCTGCTGCCGGCCTCGCCGCCGCCCAGGTTCCCGGCCGAATGCAACGCGTCGACCTCGGGCCGGAGGCGCCGCTGATCTACGTCGACTTCGCGCATACACCGCAGGCGGTGGCTGCCGCGCTGGCCGCCATCCGGAGCCGCCGCAGCATCGCGGTGCTCGGTTGCGGCGGTGACCGGGACCGGGCCAAACGGCGGCCGATGGGCGCGGCCGCCGCCTATGCCGCCGACCTGGTGATCGTGACCGACGACAACCCGCGGAGCGAGGACCCGGCCGCCATCCGTGCCGAGGTCCTGGCCGGTGCGCTCGCCGCCCAGCGGGCCGGCAGCCTGCCGGTCACGGCGGTCGACGGCGGCGACCGGCGGTCCGCGATAGCGCTGGCCCTGTCACAGGCCCGGCCCGAGGACGCGGTGGCCATCCTGGGCAAGGGACACGAGCTCGGCCAGGAGATCGGCGGCCAGATCCTGCCGTTCGACGACGCGACCGTCGTACGCGAGCAGTGGGCGGCGCTGCACCCTCGCCGGTCAACGCCCGCACGAGCCCCCCACGCCGGGGGGGCGCAGGGGGATGGTCCTGCCCGGAATCAGCACAGCCTGGGCGGAGCGGAGGCGGGTCGGTGATCCCGGTGACCGTCGCCGAGGCCGCCCACGTCCTCGGCGTCCAGCCGACCGGCGGCAACGGCGACCGTACGGAGGCAGCCGCAGTCGTGCTCACCTCGTGGACCGCGGACTCGAGGGCGGTGACCGACGGCGGTCTCTTCGTGGCGCTCACCGGCAGCCGCGCCGACGGCCACGCGTACGTTCCCGCGGCCAGGCAGCAGGGTGCGTCGGCGGTCCTGGTGGCTCGGCCGGTCGACGCAGGGTTGAGCCTCGTCGTCCCCGACCCGCTGGCGGCGCTCGGCCGGCTGGCACGGGACCAGGTCGACCGGGCGAGGGCGCACGGCCTGCGGGTGCTGGCTATCACCGGCTCACAGGGCAAGACCTCGACCAAGGACCTGCTGGCGCAGCTGCTCGAGCCGGTGGCCGCGACCGTGGCGCCTACTGGCAACCTCAACAACGAGCTCGGCCTGCCGCTGACGGTCGGGCGGATCACCGACACCACCCGGTTCCTGGTGGCGGAGATGGGGGCCCGGGGCACCGGCCACATCGCCTACCTCTGCCGGCTGGCGCCGCCGGACATCTCGATCGTGCTCAACGTCGGCGTCGCTCACCTCGGGGAGTTCGGCAGCCGGGAGGCGATCGCGGCGGCGAAGGGTGAGCTGGTCGAGGCGCTGCCCGCCGGTGGGGTCGCCGTGCTGAACGCCGACGACCGGCTGGTCTGGCAGATGCGCTCCCGGACAGTCGCCTCGATCGTCGGCTTCGGTGTCGGCGAGCCGGCCACCGACCGCACCGTATGGGCGTCCGACCTTGTCAGTGACCAGTTGGGCCGGTACGGGTTCGTGCTCCACGACCGCGCCGGCGGCGAATCTCAGGCTGAGGTAGAGGTTAAGCTTCAGCTCTCGGGCCGGCATCAGGTCGCGAACGCCGTCGCTGCAGCGGCCGCCGCCAGGGTCGCCGGCGCCTCCCTCGACCAGGTCGCGAGGGCGCTCCGGCAGGCCCGATCGAGGTCGCGCTGGCGGATGGAGCTGCATGCCCGCGACGACGGGGTTCTCGTGCTCAACGACTCCTACAACGCCAACCCGGACTCGATGCGAGCCGCGCTGGACACGCTCGCCGATCTCGGCCGGCGCCGGCCCGGCGCCCGTACCTGGGCGGTTCTCGGAGACATGCTCGAGCTCGGCGACACGGCGACCGCCGAGCACGCCGGTCTCGGCACTGAGGTCGCGGCTCACGGCATCACCCGGCTGGTGGCGATCGGCGAGCACGGCGCGACCGTCGTCGAGGCTGCCCGCGCCGCCGGCCTCGACCCGTCGGCCGCCGTCGTCGCGACCGACAAGTCGGCCGCGGCGGCGCTCGTCCTGGCCGATCTTGCGCCCGCCGACGTCGTGCTGGTCAAGGCCTCCCGTGGCTTAGCCTTGGACACCGTGGCCGAGCGGATCCTGCACCGGGACCGCTCGTGAAGACCATCGTGCTGGCCGGCGTGTTCGCCCTTCTCGGCACCCTGCTCGGCACCCGGCTGGCGATCCGGGTGCTGGTCCGCAAGGGCTACGGCCAGCTGATCCGCGACGACGGCCCGACCTCGCACCACACCAAGCGCGGCACTCCGACCATGGGTGGCCTGGTGATCATCGCCTCGGTCGTGCTGAGCTACGCGCTCGCGCACTTCATCACCTTCACCACGCCGTCCGCGTCGGCGATCCTGGTCCTCTTCCTTTTCGCCGGCCTCGGCGTGGTCGGTTTCCTGGACGACTTCATCAAGATCAGCAAGCAGCGCTCGCTCGGCCTGCGGAGCAAGGCGAAGGTGGCCGGCCAGTCGGTCGTCGCCATCGCTTTCGCCCTGCTGTCGTTGCAGTTCCCGGACGAGCGCGGCGTGACCCCGGCCTCGTCCGCGATCTCTTTCCTGCGCGACATCGGCTGGCTTCAGCTGCCGATCGTGCTGGTCGTGGTGTGGGTGCTGCTGCTGATCGCCGCGGCCAGCAACGGCGTCAACCTCACCGACGGCCTGGACGGGTTGGCCTCCGGCGCCTGCGTGATGATCTTCGGCGCTTACACGCTGGTGAACATCTGGCAGTTCAAGCAGTCCTGCGCCTACACCGCCTCCGCGGGGCCCAAGTGCTACGAGGTGCGCAACCCGTACGACCTCGCGGTGGTGGCGGTCGCGCTGGCCGGCGCCTGCTTCGGCTTCTTGTGGTGGAACGCCGAACCGGCCAAGATCTTCATGGGCGACACCGGCTCGCTGTCCCTCGGCGGCGCGCTGGCCGGCATGGCGATCTTCACCAGGACCGAGCTGCTGCTGGTCATCCTTGGCGGCCTGCTGGTGATCGAGGTGATGTCGGTGATCTTGCAAGTGGGCTTCTTCAAGGTGACCAAGGGCCGGCGACTGTTCAAGATGTCACCGATCCACCACCACTTCGAGCTCCTCAACTGGGCCCAGGTGACGATCGTGATGCGGTTCTGGATCATCGCCGGGCTGTGCGTGGCCGGCGGGCTGGGCATCTTCTACGCCGAGTGGCTCTCAGGGACGTGACCAAGAACTGGATGGGGTTGGCCGACGGCGCCTCGCCGTGGCCGCAGGCGCACGTCGTGGTCGCGGGCATCGGCGTCTCCGGCTTCGCCGCCGCGGACGGGCTGCTGCAGTTCGGTGCGAAGGTCAGCGTGCTGGACGACTCCGACTCGCCGGCCAACGCCGACAAGGGCGCCCTGCTGGAGGTGCTCGGCGGCAGCGTACGGCTGGGTGCGGGCGCCACCGCCGATCTGCCTGAGGACGCGGACCTGGTCGTCACGACCGGCTGGCGTCCCGACACGCCGCTGCTCGCCACCGCCGCCCGGCGCGGCGTGCCGATCTGGAGCGAGGTCGAGCTCGCCTGGCGGCTCAGCCGGCCGAATCGGGTCGTGCCCTGGCTGGGTGTCACGGGGACCAACGGCAAGACCACGACGACCCAGATGCTCGAGGCGATCCTGGCCGCCGCCGGGCTGCGGACCGCGGCGGTCGGCAACATCGGCCGGCCGATCATGGAGATCGTCCTCGACCCGGAGCCGTACGACGTGCTGGCGGTCGAGCTGTCCAGCCACCAGCTGCACTGGTCCAACTCGCTGGCCCTGCACTCCGCGGCCGTGCTCAACCTGCAGCCCGACCACCTGCAGTGGCACGGCAGCTACCAGGCGTACCGCGACGCGAAGGCCAAGATCTACACCGGGGTGCAGGCGAGCTGCGTCTACAACGTCGCCGACCCCGCCACCGAGCGGATGGTCGAGGAGGCGGACGTGGTCGAGGGCGCCCGGGCCATCGGCTTCACGCTCGGCATCCCGGACCTGTCCATGCTGGGCATCGTCGACGAGCTGCTGGTGGACCGCGCCTTCGTCGCCCAGCGCCGGGACTCCGCCCTCGAGCTCGCCAAGATCAGCGACCTGACGGCCGCCTCGCCGCACAACGTGGAGAACGCGCTGGCCGCGGCGGCCCTGGCGCGGTCGTACGGCGTGCCCGCGACCGCGGTCCGGGACGGGCTGCGGTCGGTCCGGGTCGGCGCGCACAAGATCGAGCCCGTGCTCACCGCCGCAGGCGTCCGCTGGATCGACGACTCCAAGGCGACCAACCCGCACGCCGCGGACGCGTCGATCCGCGCCGTGCTGCCGCCCGGGAACGATCCGGGTGCCGGACTCGTGGTCTGGCTGGCCGGCGGCCTGGCCAAGGGCACGACCTTCGACGAGCTGATCATCGCCCACCGTCGCAAGCTGCGCGGCGCGGTGCTGCTGGGCGCCGACCGGGAGATCATCGCCGACGCGTTGCGCCGACACGCGCCCGACGTCCCGGTGTTTCGGATCGAGTCAACGGACACTGGAGCCATGGCCGAGGCCGTGCAGGCCGCCGCGTCCCTGGCTCACGCCGGTGACGTGGTGCTGCTCGCGCCGGGCTGCGCCAGCTTCGACATGTTCACCGACTACGCCGCCCGCGGGAACGCGTTCGCGGCGGCCGTCCGTGATCTTGTCGCCGGCGGCGGCGCGGGAGGCATGTCCGGCGAAGCGAAGGAGTAGCGCGGTGGCAACGCTGATGCCGGGGCAGCGGCGCCGGTCTGGAGAAGCGGCAGCTTCTCCAGAAGCTCCCGCGGTCGGGGCTGCAGCGGGGGGTCCGGGGGGTCGTCCCTTCGGGTCGGCGTCGAGTCGGGGCCGGCTGGGCGCCCCGCGCTGGACGGCCGCCTGGCTGGGCGCGGTCTTGGACCGGCCGCTGACGAGCTATCACCTGGTGCTCGGCTCGACCGCGATCCTGCTCGCGCTCGGCCTGTTGATGGTGCTGTCGGCGTCGAGTGTCAACGCATACCTGAACTTCGGTGACTCCTACTACTTCGTCAAGCGGCAGGCGATCTTCCTGCTGGTGGGCCTGGTCGGCGCCTTCGTGATCATGAAGACGCCGGCCGCGAGGCTGCGGGTGCTGAGCTGGTTCGGGGTGGGGCTCGCCGCCATCCTGCTGATCTTGACCTACACGCCGCTGGGCATCGAGGTGCAAGGCAACCGCAACTGGCTCTACCTGGGCTCCCGCGCGTTCTCCATCCAGCCGGCCGAGTTCGCCAAGTTGGCGATCGTGATCTGGGGCGCGGACCTGCTGGCCCGCAAACAGCGGCTGCTGGACCGGCCCAAGCACCTGCTGGTCCCGTTCCTGCCGGTCAGCGGCATCCTGATCCTGCTCGTGGTCTTCCAGGGCGATGCCGGTACCGCGGTCGTGATGGCGGCCATCGTGGCCGGCATCCTGTGGGTCGTCGGCGCCCCCCTGCGAGTGCTCGGCGGGCTTGCCGTCAGCGGCATCCTCGGCGTGGTGGCGCTGTTCGTCACCAGCCCGGTCCGGATGAACCGGCTGGCCGCCTATCTCGACCCGCACGCCGACCTGAACGGTGCCAACGACCAGGCCAACGCCGGCATGTTCGCCATCGCGTCCGGCGGCTGGTGGGGAGTGGGCCTCGGTGCGAGCCGACAGAAATGGGGCGGCCTGCCGGAGGCGCACACCGACTTCATCTTCGCGGTCATCGGGGAGGAGCTCGGGCTGTTCGGCAGCCTGATCGTGCTCGCGCTGTTCCTGGTGCTCGGCTACGCCGGGCTGCGGATCGCCAGCCGGTCCGACGACCCGTACAGCCGGTATGCCGCCGGCGGGGTGACGATCTGGTTCATCGTCCAGTCGCTGATCAACCTGGCCGTGGTGCTGCGGATGCTGCCCATCGCCGGCGTGCCGCTGCCGCTGGTCAGCTACGGCGGCTCCGCCCTGATCGCCAACCTGTTCGCGGTCGGGGTGCTGCTGTCCTGCGCCAGGAACGAGCCGGCGGCGCGCAAGCAGCTGTCGAAGAAGGCGGCCAAGCCGCAGCCGCGGGTCACCACGGTTGTCGGCTCCCGGGCCGGCCGTGTCGACGCTCGAGGCGAGACCCCGCGCAGCGCCCGGGGGGGCTGAGCTCATGCAGGTCGGGTCGAAGGACTCGGTCGTGCTGGCGGGCGGTGGCACGGCCGGCCACACGTCCCCGCTGATCGCCACCGCGGAGGAGCTGCGGCGGCTGCGACCCGAGGCGCGGCTGACCGCCGTCGGCACCGCCCGGGGGTTGGAGACCACCGTCGTACCGGCGGCCGGGCTGCCGTTGGAGTTGATCCCGCCGGTGCCGCTGCCGCGCCGGCCGAGCCTCGACCTCGCGCTGGTCGGTCCGCGGCTGCTGCGGGCCGTACGGGCGGCGGGCGGGGTGCTGCGCCGGGTCGAGGCGGGCGCGGTGATCGGCTTCGGCGGCTACGTGTCCGCGCCGGTCTACCTGGCCGCGCGGCGGCTCGGCGTGCCGATCCTGATCCATGAGCAGAACGCGCTGCCCGGCTTCGCCAACAAGCTGGCCGCGCGCATCACCCGGCACGTCTACACCTCGTTTCCGCGGACGCCCCTGCCGCACGCCCGCTGCATCGGCCTGCCGCTGCGCCGCGGCATCACCGAGCTGGACCGAGAGGCGGCCCGGGACGAGGCGCGGGCCGGCTTCGACCTGCGGGCGGACCTGCCCGTGCTGCTGGTCAGCGGCGGATCCCAGGGCGCGCAGCGGATCAACAGCGCTGTGCTCGGCGCGCGGCACGACCTGCTCGCGGCGGGCATCCAGGTGCTGCACGTGCTCGGCCCGAGGAACCTCACCGGGGCCGCCGTTGCCGGGACCGACGAGCAGACCGGCGCCGGCTACCACCCGGTCGCCTTCGTCGAGCGGATGGAGCTCGCGTACGCGGCCGCGGACCTGATGCTGGGCAGGTGCGGGGCCAGCACGGTTCTGGAGACCGCCGCCGTGGGCTTGCCGGCGATCTTCGTGCCCTACCCGTACGGCAACGGCGAGCAGGCGCGCAATGCGGCTACCGTTGTCGACGCGGGCGCGGGCGTGCTGCTGGTCGACGCGGACTGCACACCCGCCTGGGTGGCCCGTGAGGTGCCGGCGCTGCTGGCCGACCGGGCCAGGCTGATCCAGATGTCGGCGACGTTGCGGGGGATCGCCAAGACCGACGCGGCGACGGTGCTCGCTGAGCAGACATGGGAGGTGCTGCGCCAATGGGGCTGATCACTCCGATCGAGCTGCCCCGGCCGGCGGAGCTGGGTTCGGTGCACTTCATCGCCATCGGCGGCTCTGGCATGAACGGCATCGCGATGGCCTTCCTCCAGCTCGGCATCCAGGTCAGCGGCAGCGACCGGCAGGACTCCGCCTACCTCCGCGAGCTGGAGCGCGCGGGCGCCCGCGTCCATGTCGGTCATCGGGCCGAGCAGCTGGGCGACGCGCAGACGGTAGTGGCCTCGTCCGCCATCCGGGAGGACAACCCCGAGCTCGCCGAGGCCCGCAGGCGCGGCCTGCGGGTGCTGCACCGCAGTGGGGCCCTCGGCTCGCTGATGCTGGGCCGGCGCGGGATCGCGGTGGCCGGCACGCATGGCAAGACCACGACCACCGCCATGATCGCGGGGGTGCTGGCCGGCGGCGGCCGCGATCCCTCGTACGTGATCGGCGGCTCGCTGACCGGCACCAAGACGGGGGGCCATCTCGGCAGGGGTGACGCGCTGGTGGTGGAGGCGGACGAGAGCGACGGCTCGTTCCTGCAGTATCCGGCCGAGGTCGCCGTGGTCACCAACATCGATCCGGATCACCTGAGCAACTGGGGGTCGGCGGAGAAATACGCCGACGGCTTCTTCCGGTTCGCCACGGCCGATCGGGTCCGGCTGCTGGTTGCGAGCGCGGACGACCCGGGTGCCCGCGAGCTGACCAGGCAGGTGCGCGAGCGCGCGGCTGCCGGACTGCCTGTGCCGCAGGTGCTGACGTTCGGCGAGGATCCGGGCGCCGCGATACGGATCGCGGACGCGTCGTTCGCCGGCACCGGGTCGAGCTTCATGTTGGCTGCGCGAGCCGACTCGGCCGGCGGCCCGGTGACCCTGCAGGTGCCGGGGCGCTACAACGTTCTCAATGCGGCCGCGAGCTACGCGGTCGGCAGCTGGTTCGGTGTGCCGGACGAGCGGATCCGCGCCGAGCTGGCCGGCTACGGCGGGACGAACCGGCGCTTCCAGCTGGTCGGCACCGTCGACGGCATCAGGGTCTACGACGACTACGCGCACCATCCGACGGAAGTGGCGAACACCTTGGCCGCCGCCCGTACGGGCGCAGGCGACGGCCGGGTGGTCATCTGCTTCCAGCCGCACCTCTACACCCGGACCCGGGACTTCTGGCGGGAGCTGGCCGCGGCCCTTGAGCTGGCCGACCAGGCGATCGTGATGGACGTCTGCGGCGACCGGGAGGACCCCATCCCCGGCGTCGACGGTCGGATGGTGGCCGACGCCGTAAGGCCCGGGAGCACCGGGGTGACCTACGAACCGGTCTGGGACAAGGCCGCGCCGACGGTGGCCCGGATCGCGCGGCCGGGCGACCTGGTGATCACCGTCGGCTGCGGGGACGTGACCAAGGTCGCGCCCAAGATCGTGGCCGAGCTGGAACGGCTCTCGGCCGGGCAACCGAGCGGCGCCGGCCGGTGAGCACCACCACGACCTTCCGAGCCACGGCCTCCAGGCCCGCGGGCGCGGCCGGCCGGACTGGCCAACCCAGGCCCGTCCGCGGCCGCCGCTGGCCCGCCCGGCTCGCGGTGCTCGTGCTGGTCATCGCCGTACTGGTCACGGGCGTCTGGGTCGTTGGCTTCTCCAGCCTGTTCGCCGTGAGCCAGGTCAAGGTCGCAGGCGTGCACCGGCTGGATCCCGAAAGCATCCGGCAGGCGGCAGCCGTGCCGCTCGGCGTGCCGCAGGCCTCGCAGGATCTGGCGGGGATCGAGCGGCGGGTGAGCGGGATCCCGCAGGTCGCCTCCGCACGGGCGACCCGCGACTGGCCGAGCAGCATCAAGATCACGGTCGTGGAGCGCGAGCCGCTGCTCGCGGTGCTGCAGCCGGACGGTTACGCGATCGTCGATCGCGCCGGAGTCGCCTACGAGACGGCGCCGACGCTGCCGGACGGGGTGCTGCGGGCCGACGTGGACCCGCGCAACGTGGAGCTTCTCGCCCAGATCGGCGTGATCGTCCTCGCCATGCCGGCGAATCTGACGAAGCAGGTCGACCGCATCGCCAGCACCTCGGAGAACGCCATCACCGTGATCCTGGCCAGCGGCGTCCGGGTCAACTGGGGGAGCGCCGCCGACTCACCCCTCAAGGCACAGCTGGTGCTGACCCTGCTGAAGCAGCGGCCGTCGGCGATCGACGTCTCCGCGCCGCACAGTCCCGCCATCCGCTGAAGATCTCTTCCGCAGCGCGCCTCTCGCCTGTATCTCCTGCCAGTCATCGAATGACGTCGCCGCCGGAAAGCACGATCGTCTCACCGGTGAGGAACGCCGCATCCGTGCTCGCGAGGATGGAGACCCAGCGACCGATCTCAGCAGCCTCCGCCACTCGGCCGAGCGGGATCCCGGCAGCTGCTGCGGCCATCCGGCCCGTCGCGGCGTTCCCAGGTGTGTTGACCCACCCCGGCGCAATCGCGTTGACCCGGATTCGGCGCGGGGCGAGTTCGAGAGCGAGTTCCTTCGTCAACATCACCACAGCCGCCTTGGACGCACCGTAGAGCAGCTGGCCGGGAGACACGGTGAACGCATCGACCGAGGCGAAGTTGGCGATCGATCCGCCCTCGCCCATATACGGAACAGACTCTGCGATGACGTTCAACGTGCCAAGGACATTCACGTCGAAAACCTTGCGGTAGACGTCCTCGGTGAAGTCAGCCAGGGTGCTCGGGGGGTAGACGCCCGCGATGTTGGCTACGAGGTGAAGGTCGCCTCCGTCGCCGACATAGTTGCGGATCACATCTCGGATCTCGGTGCGCCGGGCCACATCGACCGGAAGTGTGCTGATCTTCGTGCCTGCCGCCTCGTACTGGGCTTCGACGCAGTCGAGAGCCAGCACACGCCAACCCTGCTCGACCAACAGCTCGGCCGTCGACCGTCCCATGCCGCTGGCGGCTCCGGTCACGACCGCGACTCGGGGATCAGACATGCAGAGACTCCTTCGGTTAGGTGGAATTGCCTGAGTCTGCGCGAGCACTGGGGTGCGTTGTCGGGTCCGGTTGCCTGTCCTCAGCCCTCAGCGATGACGAAGTGGCGGTTGTCCGGAGCCACATGTGGGCTCTGCAGGCTGGCGACGTATGCGTCCAGGAGCCGCTCGGTGTCGGCGAGTTGGTCATTCCAGATATCGCGGGGAATGTCGATGCGATCCTCAGCCTCCTGCAACCGACCGACGTACTGGGCGATGTTCGCTCCCGCCGGCCCGGCCTGCTCGTGCAATCTGATCATCCGCTCGGCGACCTTGGTCTGCACACCGTAGACGGGGATCTGCGGGCCCCGTGGCGCCGCCATCCCGATGTAGTACAACTTCTCAAGGCCAGCCGGAATGATCCCCGCGGCGTAACGCAGCGGGTGACCATTTCGCCGTGCGACAAGCCCGTCCTCGAGGAACGACACGCTGGAACGGAAGCCGGTCGCGTACAAGATGGTGTCGTAGTCACGAGACGACCCGTCGGTGAAATGCACCGTGCTGCCGTCGAAGCGCGACAAGCCGTGTCCGACGACCTTCACCCGGCCGTGGTGGATCCAGTAGAGCAACAGGTCGTTGACCACGACCGGACCCTCGGACAACCGGTCGTGCTGGGGCACCGGTAGACCGGGATAGTCGGAGTTCTGGCCGATGGACACCCGCGCCAGAAGCCGGGCGATCAAGTCCTGGTCGGCCGGCGAGAAGTCAGCCAGGAAGGACAGCTGCTGGCGTGGCCGACCGAAGTACATCTTCGGCTGGAAGTAGATGCCCTGCCGAATGACGATGTCCACCTCGAAGCGGTGTTGCGCGGCATCGACAGCCAAGTCGCAGCCCGAGTTGCCTGCCCCCACGACCAGCACCCGGCTACCGTCGATGTCTCCCGGGTTGGTGTAGTCGCTGGAATGAATCTCTGGGCCGCTGAAGGTGCCAGGCACGTTCGGAATCTTCGGATCCCAGAGATGGCCGTTCGCGATGAGCACGCCGTCGTAGTCGGCGGCGCCCTTGTCCGTGGTGACTGTCCACCCCGCGGAGCCGATTGGACCGGTGCCGGCGATCGGAGTCACCGAGACAACCTCGGTGTCGAACTGGATTCGCTTGTCATGACCACGATGCACGGCATACGAGTGGATGTAGTCCCGGACCTGATCGCGCCGCGGGAAATGGGGGTAATCGGCTGGCATCGGGAAGTCATCGAAGTGGGTCATGTCCCGGGCAGTGATCAGATGCAGAGCCTCGTAGTCGGTGTTCCAGTGCCCACCGACCCGATCATTCTTCTCGAAGCAGTCGACCTGATAGCCGCGGCTGGTCAGCACATCGAGAGCAGACAGGCCGGCCGCGCCGGCGCCAATCACGCAGTAGTTGGACATGGATCCTTTCCTTCGGAAAGAAGTCGATCTTGGGTCTGTGCGAGTGGTACGGAACGATCTCAGCCAGACGGTCGGAATTCGCGGGCAGGTCGAGCACCTCGAACTAGACGACCCCCTGGGCAAGCATCGCGTCGGCTACTCGGATGAACCCGCCGATGGCGGCTCCGACGACGTAGTTATCGGGTTCGCCCGTATAGGCGCTGGCGGTCTCGCGGGCGTGGTCGTGGATGCTGTGCATGATCATCTCCAGCCGCTGCTCCGTCTCGGTTCGCGTCCAGGAGGTACGAGCGGCGTTCTGCTGCATCTCGAGGGCCGAGGTGGCGACCCCGCCCGCGTTGGCGGCTTTGCCCGGAGCGAAGAGGATTCCCGCGGCCCGGAAGAGTGCCGAGGCGTCGGCGGTGCACGGCATGTTTGCGCCTTCCGCGACCGCCACCACACCGTTGCGGATGAGTGTGGCCGCGTGTTCGGCGTTCAACTCGTTCTGAGTGGCGCACGGAAGTACCAGGTCGCAGGGGACGTCGAAGACGGAGCCGTGGGTGACGTGAACCGCAGACGCACGCTCGGTCGCGTACTGTGACAACCGGCCACGGCGAACCTCCTTGACGTTCTTGAGCAGTTCGACATCGATTCCAGAGTGGTCTATGACGTAACCGGTGGAATCGGAACACGCCACCACGATGGCACCCAATGCCTGCGCCTTCTCGATGGCGTAGATGGCGACGTTGCCTGAGCCGGAGACGACTGCCCGGCGCCCGTCCAGTGACCGGCCGCGGGTGGCCAGCATGTCACGCAGGAAGAACACCGTGCCGTAGCCCGTGGCCTCGACGCGGGTGTGGGAACCGCCCCAACCGATGCCTTTGCCGGTCAACACCCCGGCCTCGAAGCGGTTCACGATCCGCTTGTACTGGCCGAACATGTAGCCGAGCTCGCGGCCGCCCACGCCGATGTCACCGGCCGGGACGTCGGTGCTCTCACCGAGGTGACGGTAGAGCTCGGTGATGAAGGACTGGCAGAACCGCATCACCTCACCCTCGCTGCGACCAGCCGGATTGAAGTCGGCGCCGCCCTTACCGGCGCCGATCCCCAGTCCGGTCAGAGCATTTTTGAAGATCTGCTCGAAGCCGAGGAAACGGATCACGTCGAGATCGACACTCGGATGGAAGCGCAGACCGCCTTTGTACGGGCCCAGCGCGCTGTTGAACTCCACCCGGAAGCCCCGGTTGACCCGGATCCGGCCGGCGTCGTCGACCCAGGGGACACGGAACATGATCTGCCGCTCCGGCTCACACAGCCGTGCCAAGACGGCCGACTCGACGTACTCCGGGTGCTTGACCAGCACCGGCTCAAGGGCCCCCAAGACCTCACTGACTGCCTGGTGGAAGACAGTCCCCCCGGGGCTGCGGCGCTGCACTGCGAGGATGGCCTCCGTCAGGTGGTCGGCGATGGGCGATGTCTTGGAATCCGCTACTTGCGTTGTCATGAGGAGACGCTACGAGTGCCGCTAGTTCCAGGTAAAGACTCAATCTGCGATGAATCGCATAGGCTGCTGCTATATGTGCAAAATCCTGCGAGGTCGATTGCTCGCGATCCGCGAGCGTGCTGTCGATCGTGTCGCCCCGTCAGTCTTTGCGCCGTCGCCAGAGGGCGGCGACGTGGTCGGCGGCGAGGGCCATGAATGCCCGGGTGGCCGGTGACAGCGCGCCACGCTCACGGGTGATGAAGGCGAAATGCTCGTGAACCGGTGGAGCCAGCGAGGCCCAGCCGAGGCGATGGGTCTTCATCATTCGCCTGCCCACGAAGTAGGAAACCAAGGAGTCTCCGACACCTTCAGCAGCGAGTTCGACTGCGTGCGTCTGAAACTCGACCTCGGCCAGCGGGATGATGGTGACCCCAGCCTGTTGGGCTCGTTCGACCAGCGTCATCCGCAGTGGGTCCGATGTCGACCACCGTGCCTCGGACAGGATCAACGGTCGGGTGGCGAGCTGCTCGATCGTCACGGGTTCGGCGACCCGCTCCGGCTGCGCGCTGACATAGACGACTTCGTCGGTCAGCACAGGCCTGCTCACCGCCAGACCGCGGTCATCGACGGGCAGCTGTACGATGCCGGCTTCCAGCTCACCCGTCCTGACAGCCTGCGCGACCTCCGAGGAGTTCAAACCGACCACCCGGATCTTGACCTTGGGGTGGCGGGCATGGAAGTCACGGATGAGTCCGGTCAGTAGGTAGAGGTGGGCGCTGTTGAATGTGCCGAACGAGACGACACCCCCCTCGAGGTTCCGGGCTTCGCGGATCACCTCGGCCAAACCGTCCATCTCTGCAACGGTGCGCTCGGCGTAAGGCCGCAGCAGCCGACCGGCCTCGGTCAACTGCAGCCGACGGTTCGTGCGCGTGAACAGCTGGACTCCGAGAGATGACTCGAGACGTCGGACCTGATCCGAAAGGCTGGGTTGGGCGATGTGCTCGGCCGTGGCGGCCGCAGAGAGAGTCCCGTGATTCGCGGCGCTGAGGAAGTACCGAAGCTGCTGAACTGTCGGTGAGCTTGTCACAGGACAAGCCTAGATCAAGCGCACATAGCAGCGCCTCAACCTGGAGACCCACGCCTAATTCTCGTCGATGATCAAAATGTCCGACCCAGTGAGTCGAGGGCCATGCGGACATCAATCGTGACGCGAAGTCTTGTCTGCCTGTGGAAGAAAGGTGACTCTGCCGGCAGCGACCTCAACTTCAACCTGAGCTATAGAGAACTAGCGGTTTTGTCGACAGTTGGGCGTGTCACTTTCGACGTCCCCGACTTGTCCCGGCCGATCTCATAGCCTGGCGAAAACGCCCGCGTCGTCGGCCCTAGTGGCAGCCCCTTCCGCATTGACTAGAGGTTGAGACTTCGTATGCCACACATGCCCTGTCCGTACGGAAGGAGAGAGGGAACCCGTGGTCACTGCATCACAGAACTATCTGGCCATCATCAAGGTCGTCGGTGTCGGCGGTGGCGGGGTCAACGCGGTCAACCGGATGATCGAGGCCGGGCTTCGTGGCGTGGAGTTCATCGCCGTGAACACCGACGCCCAGGCGCTGCTGATGAGCGACGCCGACGTCAAGCTCGACATCGGCCGCGACCTCACCCGTGGACTCGGCGCCGGCGCTGACCCGGACAAGGGCCGGCAGGCCGCCGAGGACCACGCGCAGGACATCGAGGACGCGCTCAAGGGCGCCGACATGGTCTTCGTCACGGCCGGCGAAGGCGGCGGCACCGGCACCGGCGGCGCGCCGGTCGTCGCCCGGATCGCCCGCGCGCTGGGCGCCTTGACCATCGGCGTCGTGACCCGGCCGTTCTCGTTCGAGGGCCGCCGCCGCGCGACCCAGGCCGACCTGGGCATCACCCACCTCCGCGAAGAGGTGGACACCCTGATCGTGATCCCGAACGACAAGCTGCTGCAGATGATCGACCACCAGATCGCGATCCTGGACGCCTTCAAGCAGGCCGACCAGGTGCTGATGCAGGGCGTCTCCGGCATCACCGACCTGATCACAACGCCCGGCCTGATCAACCTGGACTTCGCCGACGTCAAGGCGGTCATGTCCAACGCCGGCTCTGCGCTGATGGGCATCGGCTCGGCCCGCGGCGAGGACCGGGCCCGAGCGGCCGCCGAGATGGCGGTCTCTTCGCCGCTTCTCGAGGCGAGCATCGACGGGGCGCACGGCGTGCTGCTGTCGATAGCGGGTGGCTCAGACCTCGGCCTGTTCGAGGTCTCCGCCGCGGCCAACCTCATCCAGAGCGCTGCGCACGAGGACGCCAACATCATCTTCGGCACCGTGATCGACGACGCGCTGGGCGACGAGGTGCGAGTGACGGTGATCGCCGCCGGCTTCGAGGGCGGCCAGCCGCCGCGCCGGCAGCCGGCGGGAGCGACGCGGCAGGCCGACCTCCGGACCCAGCAGCGGCCACTCGGCACCGAGGGCAACGGCCATCACGGCGCCAACGGGCACGTCGAGACCCGGCAGCCCGTCCCGGCCATAGTCGGTGCGTCGGCTGCGGCGCCGGTGATCGCCGCCGCTCCCGTCCCCAGCCCCACGCCGCCAGCCCCATTGGGCAGCGGGAACGGATCGGCCCCGGCCAGCCCGTCGACCAGTGCCGCGAACGGGTCCAGCGCGGTGCTGGCGCCGACGCCGATCCGGCGGCCGCTCGACGACGACGATCTGGACGTGCCGGACTTCCTGAAATGACGGTCGATGCCGATACCCGGAGCTCGCTCCGCGTGTCGGAGCTTTGGTGATCAAGATCGGCGATTGCTGGCAGTAGTGTCGGCGCCAAGAGGCGCTGAACCCGTATAGCGAGGGCTGACGAATGGCGGAACGACTCAAGCGAGCCGCGGCCTGGCTGGGCCTGGTCACCGACGACAGGTACGCGGACTATGACGACTCCGACGACCTCGCTGAGTTCACCGAGGGCCTGAGCCGCGAGGAGGTGCTGGGCCCGGAGAAGCAGCCGGCAGCCGCGAACGTCACACCGCTCGAGCCCCGGCGTACCGCTGTGGCTACTCCACCGCCGGCGAGCCAACGGACGGCAGACGTGTCGCGCATCATCACCGTGCACCCCCGGACCTACAACGAAGCCCGGACGATCGGCGAGCACTTCCGGGACGGCACGCCCGTCATCATGAACCTCTCCGACATGGAGGACGTGGACGCCAAGCGGCTGGTCGACTTCGCTGCCGGGCTGATCTTCGGGCTGCACGGCACCATCGAGCGGGTCACCAGCAAGGTGTTCCTGCTCTCGCCGCAGAACGTCAAGGTCGCGGCCGAGGACAAGGAGCGGATCGCCGCGGGCGGCTTCTTCAATCAGAGTTGACGCCGCGGCATCTGTGCGGGGGGGCGCCCCCCCGCACTCCGACGGCTTCGCCTCTGTCGTGGATGCCGGCACGGTCCTAGCCCTGCGGCTTCAGTTCGTCTCAGTCAGGTCGCCTACTCTAGGGTTGTCGCCGGAACCGCGGGCGACCGACTGAGAGAGACAGGCAAAGCCCCTCATGAGCATCGTCGGGATCGTCATCGACTGGTTGCTGTGGATCTTTTTGCTGATCCTGTTCGCCCGGATGATCCTGTCCTGGGTGCCGGTCCTGGTCCGCGACTGGGAGCCGCACGGGCCGATGCTCGTGGTCGCCGAGATCATTTACTCGATCACCGACCCACCGCTGCGACTGCTCCGCAAGGTGCTCCGCCCGGTGCGGGTCGGGAACATGATGCTAGACCTCGCGTTCATCGGCCTGACCATCCTGGTGCTGATTTTGCGCGAACTGAACCGCTACCTTTTCCTGCGCTGAGCGGTGCCCGCGGCCCCGTTCCGCGGTGCGGTGAATCCCGGCTCGATGTGTGCTTGCCACGCAAATTAGGTACGGTAGGCGGCAGGCGGCCGAGCGCCGTCGGCCTGCCAATGAATTCCCACCGAGGTGAACGATGACGCTGTCGCTGGACGATGTGCGAAACAAGCGGTTCCGGATGGCCCGCAAGTCTGGCTACGAGGTGTTGGAGGTCGACGAGTTCGTCGACGAGGTCGAGGAGACTTTCGCCCAGCTCTTCGAGGAGAATCAGAACCTCAAGAAGCAGGTCGAGGCACTGAAGTCCGCACCACCGCCACCCCAGGCCGTGGCACCCCAGCAGGGTCTGGCGCAGCAGCGTCCGCCGGCGCCGACGGCCCCTCAGGGCGCGATCGTCGTCACGACCGGGAAGGAGGCCAGCGCAGCTGTCGTCCGGCTGGTCGAGATGTCGACCGAGCAGGCCGAGCGGCTGGTGAACGAAGCCACCGAGGATGCCAACCGGATCCGCGAAGAGGCCAACCGGGCCGCTCACCAGGTGACCACCGATGCGCGGACCAGGGCCGAGCGGGTCGAGTCGGAGGCCCGCGTCAACGCGGAGCGGCTGCACGCCGACGCCATGGGCCGGGCGGAGAAGCTCGACCGCGACATCGACGCGAAGCGCAGCGAGCTGTTCGGTGATCTGGAGCGGCAGAAGGATGAGCTGACCGCGACTGTGGCAAGGTTGCGCGAGTTCGAGGCGAACTACCGCAGCAACCTCACCAACCACCTGCGCAGCCAGATCGAGAGCCTGGAGTCCGGCCACGCCGAGCCGGAGAACCCGCCGGATGTGTTGCGTGAGCTGCGGCCGGCTGAGGACGCCACCAAGCGCAACGGCGCTTCGGCGCCGGACGGCAACCAGGCCGAGCGGGAAGAGGTCACGCTCGGCGGCGGCCAGGGAAGCGACACGCCGCGGCTCGACGCCCTGCTGGGAGACCAGCGCTGAAGTTCGCAGTGCATAGCTTCACGAAGTAAAACATCCCCCGAAAATCGGTCCGGAGCCCGCGTGGTCCGGACCGTTCGGTGGGCGGGAACTGGGTAGTAGGAACGCCACCGAGAATCAGCGAAATCTCAGCGCGGGTCGTTGAAGTAATCGCGATTGCGGCCTACTGTCTCTGCGTCACATGCAACATTGACGCAAAGACGGCAACTCAGAGTACGTCCGACCACGAGGGGGCGACCCATGACGACCGCCAAGCCGAGTCCCGCGGCGACAACTGCTCGGACAGCGGCTGCCAAGAAGGCGCCTTCCCTGCACGCCGTCGAACCGGCTGAGGCGGAGCATGCGGTAAGGGCGGTGAAGCCGGTCAGTCCCAAGTCGCTTCCGGTCCGTCCGGGCGAGGACCCGTGGACCAAGGCGGAGCTCAACGAGGTGCGGGCGGCCCTGGAGGCCGACATCGTCCGGTTCGAGAGCCAGATCGAGATCTCCACCGCCGAGCTAGTCGGCCTGCTCCGTGACGGCAGCGAGGGCGCGGGCCGCGACCCGGCTGATGTCGGCTCGGCCAACTTCGAGCGAGACGCCGAGATGTCGCTGGCCAACAACGCGCGGGAGATGCTCGACCAGTCCCGGCTCGCCCTCCGGCACATCGAGCTGGGCACGTACGGCAGCTGCGACAACTGCGGGCAGCCCATCGGCAAGGGTCGGCTCCAGGCCTTTCCCCGGGCGACCCTGTGCGTGACCTGCAAGCAGCGCGAGGAACGTCGATAGCTCTGGACGACACCGCGGCAGCCGGGCGCCGGAACCGCCTGCCGTTGGTGTTCTTCGGGGTGATGCTCGCCGGCCTGGCGGCCGACGTGATCACCAAGGTGGTCGTCGTCGACCGGGTCGATCCCGCCTCGCCGGTTCGGCTGCTCGGCGGCCTGCTCACGCTGCGGGTGATCAGAAATCCGGGCGCGGCCTTCAGCCAGGGCCCGCACCTCACGTACGTGTTCGCGATCGCCGGCATCGTCGTGCTGCTCTACGTCTTCCTGCGGCTGGCGCCGCGGCTCGGCCACCTCGGCTGGGCGGTGGCACTCGGCTTGCTCTGTGCCGGCGTCTCCGGAAACTTGACCGACCGGTTGTTCCGGCGCCCCGGCGTGTTGCGCGGCCACGTCGTGGACTTCATCCAGCTGCCGCACTTCGCGATCTTCAACGTCGCCGACATGTGCATCACCAGTGCCGCGGTGCTGATCATGATCTTGTCCGTGGTGAAGAACGTCGCCGTCACCGGCGAGCGCTACTCCCGGAAGCGCCGGCAACGGGGGGCGCGGGGGGTGTCCCCCCGGGAATCGGCACCGCCCCGGGGGTCGCTCCCCGGACAGACCCAGCCTCTCGCTCCGCGGGAACCGGCCGAGAAGGACGGCTAGGACGCCGTGGCAGAGCTGAGGGTGCTGCTCATTCCGGAGGGGCTGGACGGCGAGCGGGTGGACGTTGCGGTGGCCCGGATGCTCGGGCTCTCCCGCAGCAGGATCATCGACCTGATCCAGGAGCGGCACGTGCTGCTGGACGGCCTGCCAGTGGCCAAGTCCGACCGGGCCCGGACCGGCTCGATGCTCGAGGTCAGCATCCCCGAGCAGCCCGACGGGCCGGCGATCGTGCCGCAGACGGTCCCGGGGCTGGACGTGCTCTTCGACGACGACCACATCGTGGTGATCGACAAGCCGGTGGGGGTGGCTGCCCATCCCAGCCTCGGCTGGAGCGGGCCGTCGGTGCTGGGTCACCTGGCAGGCGCCGGCTTCCGCATCTCTACCTCGGGCGTGCCGGAGCGGCAGGGGATCGTGCAACGACTCGACGTTGGCACCTCGGGGCTGATGGTCGTCGCGAAGAGCGAGGTCGCCTACACGATCCTCAAGCGGGCCTTCCGCTCGCGGGCGGTCCACAAGACCTACCACGCGCTCGTCCAGGGACATCCTGACCCGTTCACCGGCACGATCGACGCGCCGATCGGCCGGCACCCCGGCGCGGAGTACCGGATGGCCGTCGTCGCCAGCGGCCGGCCCAGCACCACCCACTACGAGACGCTGGAGGCATTCGTCGCCACCACCCTGCTGGAGCTCAACCTGGAGACGGGACGGACGCACCAGATCCGGGTGCACCTCGCCGCACTTCGGCATCCGTGTGTCGGCGACACCTTCTACGGCGCCGATCCGGTGCTGGCCGAGAAGTTGCGTCTGCAGCGGCAGTGGTTGCACGCGGTCAGGCTCGGCTTCGCCCATCCGGTGACCGGCGAGGCGATGTCATTCAGCTCGCCCTATCCGGTGGACCTGAGGCAGGCGCTGGACGTCGTCCGCTCCTGGCAGTAGCCGGTAGGCCGCGCCCGGATCGGGAATCGTCCTCCACGTCCTCCGATGCAGCGCGGACTTCCGGGGGAGCAGCCTTTGCGTAAGGGCCACCGGACCCCAGGTCGATGGCGACGTCCGCGTGGCTGATCAGCCTGCCGTCGTGAGTGGCCACGACGACGGACCGGCCGGCGTCGACCTCCCGTTGGAGCGCGGCCACCGTCCGTACGGCCGATTCGTCGTCCTGTTGCGAGGTCGGCTCGTCCAGCACGAGCAGCGGCGCCTCCGCGACCAGGCAGCGCGCGATCGAGGTCCGCTGGCGTTCACCGCCCGACAACAGGCTCACCGGCTGGTCGAGCAACGGCGCCAGGCCGAGCAGCTCTGCGACGTGCTCGGGATCAACCCCGGTCGACTGCCTGATCGCCGCGGTCAGTGCCAGGTTCTCCCGTACGGTCAGCGCCTCGACCAGGCTGGGCCGCTGCGGGGCGAGGGCGAGCCAGTCCCGGCGATGTTCGGCACGGCCGTCGCGCGAGCGGGAGCTCCAGCGCGTTCCGCCCACGGCGACCGTGCCGGCCGTCGGGTCGATCAGGCCGGACATGATCGACAGCAGTGTCGACTTGCCCGACCCGGACGGCCCGGTGACGACCGCCCACGACGCCGCGGGCAGCTCGAGGTCCAGGCCGGTGAAGAGCGTACGGTCGCCGAAGCCGGCGCTCACCCCGTTGAGCGACAGCAGCGGCTCGCCACCCTCGGTGTCGATGGCGGGCCCCGGCTCCTCCTCGGCCGGCGCCTCGATCGTCTCCGCCTCGATCGCGGCGGGCTCCGGCTCGTAGACCGGCTCGAGGATGATCTCCTCCCCGTACGGCTTGGCCACCAACCCGGCCAGTCCGTCGCGTCGCGGCAGCAGGGTCGCCGGCATCCGGATCCAGCCGCGGCTGTCGGGCAGTTGAGCCACCGCATCCGACCCCGGCTGCCATTGCTCGGCGGCCCGGCCGTCCCGGATCCGTACGGCTCGGTCGGCGAAGCGCACCGCTCGCGAGTCGTGGCTGACCAGGATCACGGCCGTGCCGTCGGAGGCCACGGCGGTCAGCAGGTCGTAGACCTCCGCCGCCGAGCGGTCGTCCAGCTCACCGGTCGGTTCGTCGGCCAGGACCAGGTCCGGCCGGTGCGCCACAGCCGCGCAGGTCGCGACCCGTTGTGCCTCACCGCCTGAGAGCTCGTCGACCCGACTGTCTCGCAGGTCCTCCAGGCCCAGCCGGGCCAACGTTGCGGCGGCCTGCCGCTTCGCCTGCGCGGAACTCTGGCCGGCCAAGCGCAGCTGCAGCGCCACGTTGTCCAGCACCGAGAGCTCCGGCAACAGCCCGCGGCCCGCGTGCTGGTCCACGAAGCCGACCGACTCGGCTCGCCACTGCCGCCGCCGGGCGGCGCTGATGGCGTGCAACGGGGTGCCGCCCACCTCGACGCTGCCGGCGAGCACTGGCTGCTCGCCGGTGATCACCCGCAGCAGCGTGGTCTTGCCGGAGCCGTTCGGTCCCTGGACCAGCAGGCGTTCGCCGGCGGCGAGCGAGAGGTCGGCGCCGCGCAGCGCCATGATCGCGCCGGCACCGCTGCGGAACGCGACGAAGACGTCCCGGACCCTTACGATCGCGGTCACGAGGGCACCATCCTGTCTGCGGGTGGTGTCATCGCAGGTCCACCTCTGGCTGCCGTGGCAGGCGCCGCCGAAGCGCGGTCGCGGTGGCGGCAGCGCTCGCCAGCAGTCCGCCGGCGATCGCCGCCGCGACGACGAGCAGTGTCGAGCCCAGCCCGAAGACCACTCGCAGGCCCGGTTCGACCGCCGCGCCGCCGGGTCCGGTGACCAGCAGCCGCACGGCGAGTGCGGAGAGCACGAGCCCAACGAGGACGCCGACGGGAATGCCGGCAAGCAGGATGAGGGCGGCTCGGAGCCACACGATCCGGCGCAGTCGAACGGTCGTCAGGCCGTCGACTTCGAGAGCGAACTGGTCCGCAGCGGTCTGCTCCAGATCCGCGCGGACCGCGGTGGCCACGGCCACCATGGCGAGCGCGAGCGCGATGGCGCCGGCGACCGTGAGCAGCGCGATCGAACGGGTCGCCACCGGGTCCTCGGCGAGCGCGCGGGCGATGTCGGACCGAAAGCCGAGTGTTGCCGCGGCGGCCGGCGAGGATTCGAGGTCGGCGTGGAGCCGGCCCAGGACGCTGCCGGGCGCACCGATCCAGACCTGACTCACCGCTGCCGTGCCGGGCGCGGTGCGCTCCAGCAGCGACACCACCGCGGCACGGTCGGCCAGCAGGAACGACGTGCCAACGCCGGGCAGCCGACTGAGCACCGTGACGACCCGCACCGGAACGGTCTGGCCGTTCACTGAGATCCCGAAGCTGTCCCGGTTGCCGGCCCGGGCGGCCGTACGGGCATCGACGGCGACGGGCAGCGGCGCGGCTGCTGAGGTCGGTGCGTAGCCCGGCACCAGAACGACGCGGGCGTCGCCGATCTGGTAGTGAACCTTGATCGCCCCGCCGTCGGCCGTGCCGCCGCTGATCTTGGCCTGGTCGCTGCCCCAGCCAGCCCAGGTCCAGGGGAGCGGCCTGCCGCCTGTGGCGACCGATCCGAGCAAAAGGTCCCCAGTCGGCAGCGGCCTGTCAGTCTTGCCCTCGCCAATCCCGTGCTGGCGAGCGGTGAGGTGCCCCTCGGACTCATTGATCTCCAGGGCTCGGACGGAGCGGTACCGGCCCGCATCGATGCGCGCGACGAGATCCGGACCCGAACCGCTGAATTGGACCTGTCGGTCCCTGCCGTCGACGGTGCTGAGCCATAGCGCGAGGGTGATGTCGCTCGACATGCCAGTGACGTGGAGGCTGAGGGTGCTGACGCCGGCGGGGATCGTCGGCGAGCGGTCCGCAGCGGGGGCTTGGACGCGCAGCCGCTCCGCCAGCTCGGTGGCCGACAACGACGCGCCCGTCGCGGCGGCGAACTCGTGCATGGCCGGCAGCGTGGACGGGTCGATGCCGGTCAGGGGCAGCGCAAGAGCCTGCGTGGTCCCGCCGAACGCGGTCACTGGCGAGCTGACCACCGGATAGACGGCGACATCGGGCGACAGTCGGCGCAGCCGCTCGGTGTCGAGCACGTCGAGCGGTACGGCGACCCGCGAGCTCGGCGCCACCCGGACGTCCAGCGGCACCTGGTAGGCGGCCTGGTCCAGGGCGGACTGTCGCAGGCTGCTCTGGTACCCGTTGGCGAACACCAGCGAGCAGCAGGCGGCGGCGAGGAACCCGGCCGTCGCCATGCCCAGCAGCGGGCGCCGCCGGGCCACGAGCACCGCCACCTGCGTGATCACCCGGCTGAGGTCGGCGCCGGCCCGGCCGGCCAGCCGGGAGCCGACCGCCAGCAAGGGCGCCCACAACCGGGCGGCGAGCAGGCCGGCGGCGATGATGAGCGACACGATGGCGCTGGTCGACAACGTGCTGGCGGTGCTGCCCGGGGCTCCGGTGACAATCAGTAGGGGCAAGGCGATCGTGACGACCAGTGCCGAGCTGAGGAGCCAGGTGGCGATCCGGGCGCCCTCGGCCGGCCAGCGGGCGACGGCGAGCACGATCGCTACGGCGGCCACGGCCAGCGCGGCAAGCGTCGGCCAGTTGGCGCCGACAACCGCCAGGGCCGCGGAAAGCGGATGGGGGAGCACGTCCGCTGCGGTCCAGGCGACCACTGCGGTACCGACGACAAGTCCGGTGATCACCCCGACCGGGACGACCAGCGCCGGTTGCAGGGCTGTGCTGAGCACGATCTGGCCGGGGCTGCCGCCGCGGCGGGCCAGCAGCCGGCCGACGAGCTGCTGCCGCGACCGCATGCCGGCGGCCACGACGATCCCGAACCCGAGCTCCAGGGCCGCTGCACCGACACCGAGCACGGCGAACCGCGCCGTCGATGCGGTCGCACGGTCAGCCGCCGCGGCGGCGGTCTCGGCCGGCCAGCTCACGCTCAGCGGCCCCGACTCGGCGTTGACGGCGTCGGCGATTCCGGCGAGCTCGCGGCTGAAGGCGGGCACTCCCCGGCTCGCCACCGCGGCGCCGTCCAGCGTGCCGTACCAGCCGAGGTTGCGGCCGAACAGCGCCAGCGAGTCGAGCTCGGCGATCGCGGCGGGATCACTGCCGAGCAGCAGCGGAAGATCACCGGGGGCCAGGCCGACTCCGACCAGCCGGTTGTCGGCGAGCTGGGCGGTGCCGGTTATCGTGACGCCCAGCTCGCGGGCGGCGCGACTCGCGGCCAGGACGTCGAGGTGGTATGTCGCACCTGGCGCCGCGACCGCCAGCACCTCGCAGTGGGCCGGCGTGCAGCGTTCTGGCAGCCGGCCGTCGACGAGCCGAGCGCTGCTGGCCAGCTGGTCCACGGCCCCGAGCGTGACGTCCTGGCCGGCGAGCGACAGCGAGCGGAACGTCAGTGACCGGACGGGGGAGAGCACCCCGACATCGGCGAAGCCGGCACGGACGAGCTTGTCGACACGATCGCCCGCCTCGCCGCGCAGGTCGCGGGAGGTGACCGCCAGCACTGCGCGCGACGCAGGTGGGACAGCCGTCAGTGCTGACCGGACGGCGGAGACCGACGCCTCCACACCCAGCCCGGCGGCGACCAGCGGCAGTGTAGCCGCGATGGCCACGCCGGCGGCGAGGAGCATCCACGGCCCGGGGCGGTGCCGGATGCCGGCGCACGCCAGGCCCAGCTCTACCCGCATCTGGCCCAGCCTCTCCGTTCGGGTCGATCCTTCATTCCTCACTCCGGGCTGGGCGCATGGTGACGGCTCGTTCGTCGTCGTGCCGCGACGAAAAGCGTGTCGCAGCCCTCCTCCTCACTTCACCGCCGCGCCCAGCCTCTCCGTTCGGGTCGATTCTCATCCCTCACGTCGGGCTCGGCGCATGGCAACGGCTGTGGCGATTATCGCCGCCGCTTCGGACATGGCCAGTCGTGACTCCCCACGGGAAGGGGAACTTCGCTAGGGTCAAGACGTGCGGAGAGCCAAGATTGTGTGCACCCTGGGGCCCGCGTCCTCATCCCCCGAACGTCTTGCCGAGTTGGTCGAAGCCGGCATGGACGTGGCCCGCCTCAACATGAGTCACGGCGAGTACAGCGACCATCTGACCAACCTGCAGAACGTACGGAACGCCGCCGCCGCCGCCGGCCGCCCGGTAGGTGCGCTGGCGGACCTGCAGGGGCCCAAGATCAGGCTCGGCAGGTTCGCCAACGGCAAGGAGCGGCTGGCCGAGGGCGCCAGGTTCGCGATCACCACCGACGAGATCCAGGGCACCGTCGAGCGCTGCTCGACCACGTACAAGGGCCTGCCGGGCGACGTGAAGCCTGATGACGTGATCTTGATCGACGACGGCCGGCTGACCCTGCGGGCGACCGAGGTGACCGACACCGACGTGATCACCGAGGTGGTCGTCGGCGGTCCGGTGAGCAACAACAAGGGGATCAACCTGCCGGGCGTCGCGGTGAGCGTGCCGGCGATGAGCGAGAAGGACACCGAGGACCTGCGCTGGGCACTGCGCAACGGGATCGACATGGTGGCCCTCTCCTTCGTCCGCAGCGCAAAGGATCTCGAGCTCGTCCACCAGGTGATGGACGAGGAGGGTCACCGGGTGCCGGTGATCGCCAAGATCGAGAAGCCGCAGGCCGTGGCCAACCTGAACGAGATCATCGACGCGTTCGACGCGTTCATGGTCGCCCGTGGTGATCTTGGCGTGGAGCTGCCGCTGGAGGAGGTGCCGCTGGTCCAGAAGAAGATCGTCACCGCGGCCCGCCGCTGGGCAAAGCCGGTGATCGTCGCCACCCAGATGCTCGAGTCGATGATCTCCGCGCCGCGGCCGACCAGGGCCGAGGCGTCCGACGTGGCGAACGCGATCTTGGACGGCGCGGACGCGGTGATGCTGTCCGGCGAGACCAGCGTGGGGGAGTACCCGGTGGTCACCGTGCAGACCATGGCCCGGATCGTGCAGAACACCGAGGCGCACGGGCTCGATCGGGTTCAGGACATCGTCTGGGACCCGCACACCACCAGCGGCGTGATCACCAAGGCTGCCGACGACATCGGCCGGCGGATCAACGCCAAGTTCCTGGTCGCCTTCACCCACTCCGGCGACGCGGCGCGCCGGCTGGCCCGGCTGCGCTCGCCGATCCCGGTGCTGGCGTTCACCCCGATCGAGCAGACCCGGCTCTCGCTGACCCTGACCTGGGGCGTCGAGTCGTTCCTGGTGCCGATGGTGGGCCACACCGACGACATGATCCGCCAGGTCGACCGCGCCCTGATGGAGACCGGCCGGATTGCCGAGGGCGAACGTGTCGTGATCGTCGCCGGCTCCCCGCCCGGCGTGGCCGGCCACACCAACATGGTCCGGATCCGCCGGATCGGCGCGCCGCTCTGACTCACGAGCACCCCGGTCCGCGAGCGTCGATAGGCGCGCGTTCCTGTTTTCCGACGGAGCGAGCAAATGACTTGCGAGGAAATCTGACACCTGCAGCGAAGACTGTCGTTTGCGAGCGGAGGAGGAAGGCAGGAACCTCCGAGCGCGCCGCGCGAGCGGACACAATGAAAAGTGTGCCGGGAAGGGGAGTCGAACCCCTATGTCCTTGCGGACAGACGGGTTTGAGCCGTCCGCGTATACCATTCCGCCACCCCGGCCGCGGGCTCGGCAGCCAACGTGAGCTGAGCCCGGAACATTGTGCCACGGTGCCCGCCGCGGGACTGTTCAGCGCGGTGTGAGCGTGCGGACAGCTGGATAAGGTTCTGCCGTGACCAACGCGGAGGCACCGGCCAAGGAGGCAGCCGCACGCGTCGTAGTCGCCGAGGACGAGGTGCTGATCCGGCGCGACCTCGTCGAGATGCTCGGCGAGGAGGGTTACGACGTCGTCGGTGAGGCCGGCGACGGTGAGGCGGCGGTCGCGCTCGCGACCGAGCTGCGCCCAGACCTCGTGGTCATGGACGTGAAGATGCCGAAGATGGACGGCATCAGCGCCGCCGAGCAGATCGCCGGCGAGCGGATCGCCCCGGTGATCATGCTGACCGCGTTCAGCCAGCGCGAGCTGGTGCAGCGCGCGTCGCAGGCCGGCGCGATGGCGTACGTGGTGAAGCCGTTCGGCAAGGCCGACCTGGTGCCGGCGATCGAGATCGCTCGGGCCAGGTTCGCCGAGATCCAGGCGGTGGAGGCGGAGGTGAGCGACCTGACCGAGCGGCTCGCCTCCCGCAAGGCCGTCGATCGCGCGAAGGGCATGTTGCAGACGGGGCTCGGGCTGACCGAGCCGGAAGCCTTCCGCTGGATCCAGAAGACGGCGATGGACCTGCGCAAGTCGATGCGAGAGGTGGCCGAGGGCATCATCGAGCACGGTGCGGTCGGCAAGGGCTAGATGATGTGCACCTCGTGCACCTCGCGGCTGCCGGCGAACCTGTCCGCCGAGAACGCGCTGACATCCAGAAACGGCGCACGCCCGAGATAGAGGTCGCGAACCACCTCACCGACGGCCGGTGCCTGCAGGAAACCGTGGCCGGAGAAGCCGGTCGCGTAGAAGAAGCCGGGCACCTCCGCGGAGGCGCCGATCAGCGCATTGTGGTCCGGGGTGTTCTCGTACAGCCCGGCCCAGCCGGACTCCAGTTCCAGGCCCGCCACTCCTGGCGCCACGATCCGCGCCGCGCGCTCGAAGGCGGGCCGCCACTGGTCGGTGTAGGTCCGGTCGAACCCTGGTTCCTGGTCTCGGTTGGAGATGCCGAGCAGCAGCCCGCGCTCGTAGTTGTGCATGTATAGCGTTGTCGACAAGTCGAGCGTGAACGGCACCGTCGGGAACGATCCCGGGGCCAGGCCGATCTGGCGGCGCACGGGCTCTATCGGCAGCTCGACGCCCACCATCCGGCCGACCGAGGAGGACCAAGCGCCGGCCGCGCAGACCAGCCGCGACGTGCGAATCGTTCCCTTGTCAGTCCGCACCTCCTCGATCCCGGCCGGGCCGGCCGTCACACCGACCAGCTCGGTCTGCTCCAGCACGATCGCTCCGAGCGCCTCCGCGGCCACCCGGTAGCCCTGCACGACCGCGGCCGGCCGGGCATGCCCGTCCCGCGGCGAGAAGGACGCTCCGACCAGCGCCTCCTCCCGGAGCAGTGGGTTCAGCGCGCACGCCTCACGCGGGCTCACCATTCTGACGGTGCTGCCGAGCTCACGCTGCACGGCGGTGCTGCGTTCCACCTCCGCCAGCTCCGCGTCCGTACGGCAGAGAAAGAGATATCCCACTTGGCGCAGCTCGATGTCGATCCCGAACCGCTCGGCGAACACCTCGAACGCCTCCAGGCTGCGCAACCCGAGACGGATGTTGCCGGGATCGGAGAAGGTGGCCCGGACGCCGCCCAGCGGCTTGGCCGAGGATCCCGAGCCGAGCCGGTCGCGCTCCACCAGGACCACGTCCCGTACGCCGGCCTGAGCGAGGTGGAACGCGATGCTGGTCCCGATCACGCCGCCGCCGGCGACCACGACCTCGGCTCGCTCCGGCACCCGGCTCACATCGACAGGATGCCGCAGCCCGACGAGGAGCGCACGGCACATGTGAACGGCAACGTGTAACGGCCGCGTGGCGGGCCGCCGCCGGTCCTCGTTAGGTTGGCCGCCATGGGTGCTGCAGGAAGCCGGGCCGAAGAAAGGCAGCCGCGCTACGTCGACGCGGCGGAGGTCAACTCGGCGCTGTCGCCCGCCGCGGCCGTCGATGCGATAACCGCCGCCCTGCGGGCCGGACTCGACCCGTCGCGGGACCTCCGGCGGACAGGGTTTCCGATCGAGTCGGGCGAACTCCTCGCGATGCCGGCCCAGACGTCCCGGCACGTCGGTGTCAAGCTCGTCACCATCGCACCGGGAAACCCCGCTCGCGGCCTGCCGCGGATCGGCGGCATGTACGTGATCTTCGACGCCGAGACGCTGCGGCCGTCCCACCTGCTCGACGGCGTGGCGATCACCAACCTCCGCACGCCAGCCGTCTCGGTCGCAGCCGTCCGCCCGTGGCTGGACCGCATCGACAGACCGCTCACTGCCGTCGTCTTCGGCGCCGGACCCCAGGGATTCGGACACCTGGAGACGGTGGCCGCCGTTCACCCGATCGCGTCGGCCGCGGTCGTGGTCCGGCAGCCGGATCGGGTGCGGGTGCCCGAGTCGATGACCGGGACCACGGTCCTGGCAACCGGGGATCCGGCCGTGTCGACCGCCCTGGACAAGGCGGACCTCGTGGTCTGCGCGACGACCGCTCGGACGCCGGTGTTCGACTCGCGGCTGCTGGGCGACCGGGCGATCGTGATCGCGGTCGGCTCCCATGAGCCGGATGCCCGGGAAGTCGACTCGTCGTTCTGTGGCAGAGCGACGGTCGTGGTCGAGGACCCGCAGAACGCGATGCGGGAGTGCGGCGACGTCGTGATCGCCATCGCCGACGGAGCCCTGCTCCCGAACGACCTGCTGCCGATGCGGGAGGTGGCGAACGGCACGCGGCCGGCCGCCGACGAGCCGGTCCTGTTCAAGGGCTCCGGCATGTCCTGGCAGGACCTGGTCGTGGCCGAGGCCGTGCTGGCGGCTCTCGGTGATGAAGCGTCTTGACAGCCGTCAGCTCTCGCCGAGGAAGCCGGCACGATAGGGGTCGAAGAGGCTGAGGTCGTACGGGCTGCCGCCGGTCTCGACGAGGTCGGCGACGATCTCGCCGACCACCGGCACGAACTTGAAGCCGTGGCCCGAGAAGCCGCAGGCAATCACCACCTCGGGCTGCCCTCGCAGCCGGCCCATCACGAAGTGGTCGTCCGGTGCGGAGGCGTACATGCAGGTGGCCGCCCTGACGAGTGGTCCGGTCAGGTGGGGGAAGAGCTGGAGGGCGCGCCGCCGGATCGCGTCGACCTCGTCGGGGTGCACCGTCCGGTCGATCGTCTGCGGGGTGGTCGTGCCGACGTTCTGGCGGTAGAAGGCGAGCTTGAGTCCGCCGTCCGGCCCGTCCACCATCGGGAAGCCATAGATGACCCCGTTGCCGTCGGTCTCCTCGATGTAGACGGGGTGTCCCTCCGCATAGCTCCGGTACGGCACGCCGGCCGTGAAATCCGGCTCGAACCAGTAGAAGATCTGCCGCTCAACGGCGATCGGCGCCGGCACCGGCAACAACTCCCGGGCCCAGGCGCCCGGAGCCAGCACCAGTCGATCGGCCTGGTAACGGGCCTGGGGCGTGATCACCTCGACCGCACCGCTGTGCGACATCCAGTGCGTGACCGGCTCGTGAAACCGCAGCCAGGCGCCGTGCCGGCGGGCCAGCTCGACATTGGCGAGCACGGCCTCCTCCGGCCGGACGTATCCGGCGTTCGGCTCGTACAGGCCGACCGCGTGGTCTGCCGGGTCCATGGTGGGGAACCTGGCCTGGATCTCGCTCGCGTTCAGCAGCTCGTACGGCAGCCCGTGCACGGTCGCCGCCTCGACACTCCCGACGACGATGTCGCCGTCCGGGTTTCCGATGTAGATGCCGCCGCACAACCGAAGCAGATCGCGGCCCGACTGCTCCTCCAGCCGGCGCCAGCCGTCGAACGCGCCGCGCAGCAGCGGGACATAGGCCGGGCCCTCGAAGTACGCCTGGCGGACGATCCGGGTGCCACCGTGCGCCGAGCCGTGGTCGTGGGCAGCGCCGAACGTCTCCAGGCCGAGGACGCGGATCCCCCGCTCTGCCAGCGCAGAAGCGGCCGCCGAACCCATCGACCCGAGGCCGACGACGATCACGTCGTACCCGTCGACCACAGCGGTCATCGCTCCGCCGGTGCCGACTCCCGCGGAGCCACCTTCCGCCGCCGGGTCTGCAGCGCTGAGCGCTGGCGGCCGTTCGCGTCGAAGTTGTCAGGTGAGAGCCAGGCCTCGAAGGCGCTGCGCACCGCCGGCCAGTCGCCGTCGATGATCGCGTACCAGGCCGTGTCGCGGTTGCGCCCCTTGACCACCTGCGACTGCCGGAAGATCCCTTCGTAGGAGAACCCGAGTCGCTCCGCCGCCCGCCGCGACGGCTCGTTGAGGGTGTCGCACTTCCACTCGTAGCGCCGGTAGCCGAGCTGGTCGAAGACGTAGCTCCCCAGCAGGTAGTGCGCCTCGGTCCCTGCCGGGCGGTGCTGCAATGCCGGCGAGTAGTGGATGTGGCCGACCTCGATCGAGCCGGCCTCCTGGTGCACCCGCATCAGGCTCAGCACGCCAACCGCCCGGCCCGCCGTGGGCGAGGACTCCACGGTGTCGACCACGGCGAAGAAGTAGGGATCGGGTCGGGCGGCCATCTGCTCGACCCAGACCGTGTAGGCGCCCGGGTCGGCAAACGGCCCGTACGGCAGGTAGGTCCAGCTGGCGCCGTTCCCGTCGGCCCGGTCGGCCTCGAACAGCTCGGCCGCGTGACGAGACGCATCCAGCCGCTCCAGCCGGCAGAACGAGCCGGTCAGTGCCGACGCGTCCGGGCGCGGACGCGGTTGCCAGTCCGGGACCGGGTCGCCGACCGGCTGGCCGTACAGGTTGGTCCGCATCCGCCGATTATCCAGGGAAGAACCGTGATGAGGGCACAACAATCTCGCAAAAATGCTGTGTACAGGGTTAACGACTCCTGAGCACTGTGGTTATATGCCTCTGTCAGGCTCACATGGTGTGCTCAGGCATGTCCAGGGGTGTCTACGGACGGAGTGGCTTCGCCTAATCGGCACGGACAGCTCCGACTGGCCCTACGATCGTCAGGCCGGTCAGCGCATGGTGCGTTGGACCGTGTGTTTTGAGGAGGAAGCTCTTGCTACCAAGAACCATCACCCGCGTGATCGCCCTCGGGGCGGTGGCGGCGCTGGCGTTGACCGCGTGCGCCAACAATGGAGGAGGCGGAGGTGGTGGCGGTGGCACCGACCTCGTCATCTCAACTGACCTTCCACTGCAGGGTGGCAGTGCCACGCAGTCCGACGACACCAACAAGCTGATCCAGATGTATCTGGATCAGGTGGGCGGCAAGGCCGGCAAGTACAGCGTCACGCTGAAGACCTACGACGACTCGACGGCGGCGAAGGGCGCCTGGGACGACGCGGCCTGCGCCAAGAACGGCACGGATCACGTCGCCAACACCAATGAGGTCGCGGTCATGGGGACGTTCAACTCCGGCTGCGCGAAGATCGAGGTCCCCACACTCAACAACGACAGCTCAGGCCCGATGCTGATGGTGTCGCACGCGAACACCAACCCTGGCCTGACCAAGAAGTGGGACACCGGCGAGCCGGACAAGTACTACCCGACCGGCACCCGTAACTACGCCCGGGTGTGTGCCACCGACGACTACCAGGGCCCGGCAGGCGCCGCCTTCGCCCTCAACGACCTCAAGGTCAAGAAGGCGTTCGTGCTCAACGACAACCAGACCTACGGGCTCGGCGTGGCCAAGGCCTTCGCGACAGCGGCGAAGAAGCTGGGAATCGAGGTCGCCGGCGAACAGTCGTGGGACGCCAAGCAGCCCAACTACACCGCCCTTTACCAGGGGATCAAGGCCTCGGGAGCCGACCTGGTCTTCCTCGGCGGCATCTATGAAAACAACGGCGGCCAGCTGGTCAAGGACAAGGTCGCCGTTCTCGGTCCCAACACCGGCGACGTCAAGCTACTCGCACCAGACGGCTTCTACGGTTACCCGGACCTGGACAAGCTGCCGGAGTCGGAAGGCATGTACTTCACCTTCGCCGGAGCTCCGCCGGAGGAGCTGAAGAAGGCCGGTGGAGCGGGCGCGAAGCTGCTCGACGCGTTCCAGAGCAAGTACGGCAGGCTCCCCACAGGTGGCTACCCGATGTTGGGCGTCGCGGCCGTGCAGGTGATCCTGGCCGGCATCGCAGCCTCCGACGGCACCCGAAAGGGCGTCAACTCGGCGGTGCTGGGCGGCTCCGGCGTCACGGTCCCGGCCGACCAGTCGGTCATCGGCAAGGAGATCAAGATCGATACAGCCACCGGGGACATCGCCTCACACGACTTCAGCGTCCTCACCAACAAGAGCGGCAAGGCAACCTTCGTCAAGACCCAGAAGGGCGAGTGACATCAATGCTGGGCCCGGCTTTCCGCCGGGCCCAGCCCCTCTTTGTACCCACTTTTCGTCTTCCCCTACCAGGCTTCCAAGCGCAACACTGTTCCTAGCTCCGACCAGTCAGAAAGGTAGATACCGATGGCTACAGCCTCACTGGTGATGGGAGGAACGCAGCGGAAGGCGAAGGTCCGGATCGGTCCTCTGGTTGAGCGGGCACTCGGCTGGGTCGTCCTCGGCCTGATCGTCATCTGGTTCGTCGCCAATCTCGTCTCCGATCCCGGACGATTCCTGGGGTCGTTGCTTGTCGGCTTGCAGAACGGCATGCTGTACGCCTTGGTCGCGCTGGGCTACACGATGGTCTACGGCATCATCGAGCTGATCAACTTCGCCCACGGCGATTTGTTCATGCTGACCACCATCGTCGCCGCCGCCCTCATGGTGAGCGTGATGGGCGTCGGGAAGCTGAGCCTGATCAGCATCCTGCCGCTGATCGTCGCCCTGATCGGCTGCATGGCCTTCGGCGCCGCGATCAACATCGGAGCAGAGCGTCTGGCCTATCGCCGGCTTCGATCCGCACCCAAGCTGGCGCCGCTGATGACGGCGGTGGGCCTGAGCTTCCTGTTCCGCGGGATCGCTCAGCAGGACTACATCAACGGCTCCGCCCAGAAGAATTGGCCGGTGATCTGGGGAGGTCCTCAGGTGGAGGGCGTCTTCATCTACAAGCTGCTCATGGTGCTCGCTGTGACAGTCCCGCTGTTGGTGGCGATGACCTACATCGTCTCCCGGACGAGGATAGGCAAGGCGATGCGCGCTGTCGCGCAGGACCAGGACGGCGCCCGGCTGATGGGCATCAACGTCAACGGCACGATCTCGTTCACCTTCGGCCTGGGCGGTGCCCTGGCCGGAGCGGCAGGCGTGCTGTACTTCCTCTGCCAGACCCAGACCTACTACGACACCGGCACCCAGCTCGGCCTCATCGCCTTCACGTCGGCGGTGCTCGGTGGCATCGGCAACCTGACCGGGGCCGTTGTCGGTGGCCTGGCGATCGGCATCGTTCAGGCGATGAACGAGGGCGGCGCGTTCGGCCTGGGCTCCAACTGGTCCCAATCGGTGGTGTTCATCATCTTGATCATTCTCATGGTGTTCAAGCCGGAGGGCATCTTCGGCCGGCCAACGACAGAGAAGGTGTAGCGAGATGTCGACAGCAGCAGCGGGCAGAGGGCCGGCCCGGACGTGGCAGCATTTCAAGTGGCCGATCGGCTACGTCGTCGTCATCTTCCTCCTGTTCTTCCTCTACTACGCGATCCTGCCCAATCTGGTGAAGGGCGTTTCCGGGCCGATCAGCCAGTGGCTTCCGGTCTCGACGATCAACGAGTGCCTGATGTGGGCGATCATGGCGCTCGGCCTGAACGTCGTCGTCGGCTACGCCGGCTTGCTCGACCTCGGCTACGTCGCCTTCTGGGCGCTCGGCGGCTACACCGCCGGCTGGTTGATGGCGTACCCGTTCAACTGGGTCTGGAACTTCCACCTGATCTCCCCGGTGCCGCCGAAGGCGCCCGGCACCCACATCAACTTCTGGTTGGTGATCATCATCGCCGGCTGCCTGTGCGCCATCCTCGGGGTGATCATCGGTGCACCGACCCTGCGGCTCCGCGGTGACTACCTCGCGCTGGTCACGCTCGGCTTCGGCGAGGTGATCACCCAGTTCTTCAAGAACTCCAACAACGTCGCCGGGAAGAACGTCGCCGGTGGCGACCCCGGGATCTCCTCGATCGACCCCATCGGCACCGGTCCGCTCGGCGCTGCGGGCATCGCTCCCAAGTTGCTGACCAATTCCCCGGCTGGCAACACGTGGAAAATTCTGGTGCTCGGCTTCCTGGTGGCGATCTGCATCTTCGTCTCGCTGCGGATCCGGGAGGGCCGGCTCGGCCGGGCCTGGCTGGCCATCCGGGAGGATGAGCTGGCCGCGAGCATGATGGGCGTCCCACTGGTCCGCACCAAGCTGCTCGCGTACGCGGTCGGTGCCTTCTTCGGGGGGATCGGTGGCGTGGCGAACGCGTCCGGCATCACCACCGCGGTCTCGCCGTCCGGCTTCGACTTCGGCAAGTCGGTGCTGGTGCTGCTGATGGTCGTGCTCGGTGGGATGGGCAACGTCTGGGGTGTCACCATCGGGGCGTTCCTGCTCTCCTGGCTGAACAGCGCCGGCCTGAAGCAGATCGGCGTCCAGATCGACCAGATCGCCGGCACCCGCCTGGAGGCCGTCCTGCCGCGCTACAACTACATCATCCTCGGCCTGCTCTTGGTGTTGATGATGCTGTTCCGTCGCGAAGGGCTGATACCCGAGGCACGCACCAAGGCACTGATGAACATCCCGTCCCGGACCGAGGCGGAGTCGCTCGGTGCCGAAAGCCTCGAGGTCGAGGCCGAGACTGAGGCGGTGGAGCACGCCGACGCGGCGGCCGATGCGAGAATTCTGGCCTCCGTTGCAGCGGTCAATCCGGTGCTGGAACAAGCCCCCACTCGGAAGGAGGAGGAGCCGTGAGCGAGTCCCTGCCCGACACTACCCAGGTCGGTGGCACCCCGAACGTTCCTCGCGACCCTGCCGCCAGCCCGGACGATCGGGGTCCGGTCGCTACCATGGCCCGACCCACGGGCGTGGATCCGGTGGAAGGCAGTGTCTTGTATGCCGACCACATCACCATCCGCTTCGGCGGTCTGGTGGCGGTCGACGACGTGTCGTTCAGCATCCCACCGAAGTCGGTGGTCAGCCTGATCGGCCCGAACGGGGCCGGAAAGACCACCTTCTTCAATGTGCTCACTGGGCTGTACAAGCCGTCGGAGGGAACGGTCTTCCTGAACGGGAAGGACATCACCCCGATCAAGCCACACGTGCGGGCGTCGATGGGCCTGGCCCGGACCTTCCAGAACATCCGGCTGTTCAACCTGATGACGGCCGAGGAGAACGTGATGGTGGCCATGCACTCCCACCTCAAGTCGGGTGTGTTTTCCACGATCGTCCGTACGCCCGGCCAACGCCGGGAGGAGCGCGAGGCGCGCGACACCGCGCGCGAGCTGCTGGAATACGTCGGTATCGGCAAGAGCGAGGGCGAGCTGGCCCGCAACCTCTCCTACGGTGACCAGCGCCGGTTGGAGATCGCGCGGGCCATGGCGTTGCAGCCGAAGATCTTGCTGCTCGACGAGCCGACGGCCGGTATGAACCCGCAGGAGTCGGCGGCGTTCAACGACTTCGTCTACCGGGTGCGGGACGAGAAGGGCATCTCGGTGTTGCTGATCGAGCACGACATGGCGGTGATCATGAAGATCAGCGAGCGGATCACGGTGCTGGACCGCGGCACCATGATCGCCGAGGGGACTCCGGACGACATCCGGAACAACCAGACCGTGATCGAGGCGTACCTCGGCAAGACCGGAACCCGGGAAGGCAAGAGGCAGAAGCCATGACCGCGACCACGCAACCCCGCCCGGCCACCGGTGAGCGCGGTGCGGGCAAGGATGTAATCCTCGAGCTGAAAGACCTCAGCGTCAGTTACGGCAGCATCGCGGCCGTGCAGAGCCTCGACATGACCGTGTACGCCGGCGAGATCGTGACCCTCATCGGGTCGAACGGCGCCGGCAAGTCGACGACGTTGCGGACCATCTCCGGGCTGCTCCGCCCCCGGCACGGCGATGTCGTCTACAAAGGTCAGAAGATCAACGGCATTCCCGGCCACGACGTGGTCAAGCTCGGTATCTGCCAGTCTCCCGAGGGCCGCAAGATCTTCCAGCGGATGACCGTGTCGGAGAATCTCGACCTCGGTGCGTTCACCCGCAAGGACGCCGACCAGATCGCCAAGGACAGGGAACGGGTGCTCGACCTCTTTCCCCGGCTGCGGGAGCGGATCGGCCAGAAGGCAGGCACCATGTCCGGCGGCGAGCAGCAGATGCTCGCGGTCGCCCGCGCCCTGCTCGGCAACCCCAGCCTGCTGCTGCTCGACGAGCCGTCGATGGGTCTGGCCCCGGTACTGGTGGACCTGATCTTCGACACGATCACCCAGATCCGGGACCAGGGCGTGACCGTCCTGCTGGTCGAGCAGAACGCGCTGGCCGCGCTGGAGATCGCCGACTACGCGTACGTGCTGGAGTCCGGCCGCCTCAACATGCAGGGCGACGCGGCTCAGCTGCTCGACGACCCGTCCGTCACCGCTGCCTACCTGGGCGGTCACTAGTCACTAGCTGGGTGGCGATCGAGGCCGGCAGCATCACCCCGCTCCCCAAAGCCAACCTGCGGGAGCGGGTCCTCCGGGCGCTCCGTGCTGCGATCATGTCCGGCGAGCTGGTGCCTGGCGAGTTGTACTCGGCTCCGTCACTGGCCGCAACGTTCGGCGTGTCCGCGACCCCGGTCCGCGAGGCGATGCTGGATCTCGCCAAGGAGAACCTGGTCTCCGTTGTACCGAACAAGGGCTTCCGGGTGACGGTGGTCGACGAGGAGCAGCTGGACCAGATCACCGCCATCCGGCGGCTGCTGGAGCCGCCGGTCGTTGCCGAGGTGACCGGCCTGATCCCGGCGGAGGACTTCGCCGGCCTGCGCCGGATGGCCCAGGAGATCGTCGACGGCGCGCTGGCCGGAGATCTCGCCACTTACACGGAGGCGGACAACCAGTTCCACCTGCGGCTGCTCGGTTATTCGGGCAACCGGCGGCTGATCGACCTCGTCGCCGAGCTGCGCGGTCAGACCCGGCTGGTCGGCCTGGCCTCGCTGCTCGACCGCGGGCAGCTGGTCGCCTCGGCTCGCGAGCACCTCGAGCTGGTGGATCTGATGGAACGGCGGGAGACCGCCGCGGTCAGGGTTTTCATGATCCGCCATCTCAACCACATCCAGGATCTCTGGTCAGGCAGAGCCACCGGCCAGATCAGCCAGGTCGCCGAGCGACACCGGCGCCGCTAGCGGGCGAGCGGCCAGCGGCCGCAGGTCGGCTGCGTCCAAAACCCGGCGGCTCGCGGCGGCGAGGCAGGCCGTGGCGTAGCCGCAGACCCGACCCTGGCACCAACCCATGCCCGGCCGGGCGAGCAGCTTGACGGTCCGCTGGTCGTCCGCACCCAGCTCGTCGCGGGCCTGGCGGATGTCACCGACGGTCACCTCCTCGCAGCGGCATACCGTCGTCTCGTCGTCGAGCCACGCCGACCAGGCGGGCGGCACGGGATGCGCGAGATGCATCGCGCGTGCAAACGCCCGGGCACGGCGGATCGTGCGGCGCAGCCGCTTCGTACGGCCTGGCATCGACGGCAGGCCCGCATCATCGGCCGCGGTCAGGGCCGCGAGCTCGCCCTCCAGCACCGCGAGCCGGGCCCCGCCGACCCCGGTCGCCTCACCGGCCACGTAGACGCCGGGTCGGGAACTGCGCTGCCAGTCGTCCACCGTGGCGACGAGGGAGCCGTCGAGGTCGACGCGCGTCTCTGCGCCGGCGGCGATGATCAGCTCCAGGGACGGCGTGAATCCCCAGCCGAGCGCCACGAGGTCGACGGTGAGCCTTCGCTCGGTCCCCGCCACGGGCCGGCCCTGCCGGTCCACCCGGGTGATGGTGACGGCCTCGACCGCATCCCTCCCGTGGATCCGCAGGATCGCGGTCCGCGGCCGGTACCGGATGCGCCGGCGCAAGAGGACCGCCGCGTACCCGGCGCCTTCGACGAGCTTGGAGGGCGCCGCCACCAAACCGGCCGGTCGGCGGAGCCAGGCGCTCGGTGCGCCCGCCTCGCAGATGGACACGACCTCGACGCCGGCCGCGGCGAGGCCGGTCGCCACCGGCAGCAGGAACGGGCCGGTGCCCGCGACGATCGCACGCCGGCCGGCCGCGACGCCGTGGCCCTTGAGCAGCGCCTGAACGCCGCCCGCGGCCATCACTCCGGGGAGGTCCCATCCCGGCACCGGCAGCTGACGGTCGTAGCCTCCCGGACACAGCACAAGTGCGTCGGCCTCGACCGGGTTCGGGCGCGTCGCCGCGTCGCCGTGAACGGGGCTGAGGCGCAGCACGTGCGGTTGACCCGGTCGCGACGGGGGATCCAGGAACCACACCTGCGTGGCCGGCAGGTAGTGGACGCGCCCGCCGTCCCGCAAACCGTCGAGCTCCGAGGCAAGCCGGAGAAAGGTGCGCCAGTCGTGGTAAGCCCGGTGCTCGTTCCGCCCGGTCGAGCTCGGCCGGTGACGCCAGTACTGACCCCCCGGCTGTTCACCGGCGTCCACCAGTACCACCGACAAGCCGGCGCGCGCCGCGGTCGTCGCCGCGGCCAGACCCGCCGGCCCGGCGCCGACCACCGCCAGCCGCGTCCGAAGGGTCTCAGTCATCTGCGACCCGCTGCGTGAGTCCCGGGGGCGACCCCCCGGACCCCCCGTGCTCGGCCCAAGTCCCACTTCGCAGCTCCATGCCGTCGACCGCCGGCACCAGGCAGGCGCGCTGGTTCGGCGAGCCGTCGACGGTCAGCAGGCAGTCGTGGCAGATCCCGATGCCGCAGAACAGCCCGCGGGGCCGGCCCGTGCGCCGGGTGGTCCGCCAGGAGCGCACGCCGGCCCTGGCCAGCGCAGCACCGACGCTGTCCCCGACGAACGCGGGAATGGGCCCCCCGTCGAAGCTGAGCGTGATCGGTCGTTCCAACTCATCAGCCATGGGCTGCCTCGAGCTGGTCGGCCGTGAACCGATTCGGGGCGAAGGGCGTCAGGTCCAGGTCGGTCGTCGTCCCGAGGAGCGCCTGCGCGAGCAGCTTGCCGGTGCCCACCGAGAGGCCGATCCCGGCACCCTCGTGGCCGCCCGCGTGCCACAGGCCGGGAGCCCGTCGATCCTCGCCGATGACGGGGAGATGGTCCGGGCAGTACGGCCGGAACCCGACGTAGCTGCGGATGGCCTTGACGCCTCGCAGGGTCGGGAACAGCGCGACGGCGTTCCGCGCCAGCGAGCTCAGGACCGGCAGCGACGCGCGGCGGTCGAAGCCGACCCGCTCCCGCGAGGAGCCGATGAGGATGGTGCCGCTCGGCGTGCCCTCGACGACGGGGGAGGCCTGCAGGCCGGCATCGGAACTCACCACTCCTGCGACGTACTCGCCTGCGTAGACCTTGTGCCGGACGACCCGGGGGAGCGGCTCGGTGACCAGCACGAACCCGCGGCGAGGCAGCACGGGCAGGGCCACGTCGGCGAGCCGGGCGACGCGGCCCGCCCACGGGCCCGCGGCGTTCAGCACGGCTCCGGCCGCGACGGGCCCGGTGCTGGTCTCGACACCGGTGACGCGGTCGCCGGTACGCCGCAGCCCAGTCACCTCGGTGTGGGTTCGCACGGTCGCCCCGAGCTTGCGGGCCATCCGCAGCAGGTGGGCGACCAGCAGCATCGGCTGCACCTGGGCGTCCTGCGGATAGAACGCTCCCGCCGCGAGGGACGGGGTCAGGTACGGCTCGTAGTCCCGCAGGTCGGCGCACGCCACCTCGGAAACCTCGATCCCGGCCTCGCGCTGGCGGGCCGCCAGGGCGCTCAGCGTCTGCGCTCCCTCCTCGCTGGCCACGACCACCAGGCCGCCCTTGGCCTCGAACTCCCACCGGTGCCCGTGCTCAGCCAGGTCGTCGCGCCAGACGGAGCGGGAGTAGAGAGCGAGGGCCAGCTCGGGACCGAGCTCCTTGTCGGAGACGAGCAGATTGCCCTCGCAGGCACTGGTCGTGCCGCTCGCGATGGCGTCCCGCTCGACGACGAAGACACGCAGACCGGCCCGGGCCAGGAAGTAGGCACACGCGGCTCCCACCGCGCCCGCGCCCACGACCACGACGTCGGCGGTGTGGGTCACAGCAGGAAGCCGGCTGGGAACGGGTCGTCAGGGGCGAGCATGTACTGCGCGGTGCCGGTCACCCAGGCTCGTCCGGTGACCTGCGGCTGCACCGCCGGCAGCCCGCCCACGGTGGTGCTCTCCAGCAGCCGGCCGCGGAAGATCGAGCCGATGAAGGACTCGTTCACGAACTCGGTGTCCAGCGGCAGCTCACCGCGGGCGTGCAGCTGGGCCATCCGGGCACAGGTGCCGGTGCCGCAGGGCGAGCGGTCGAGCCAGCCCGGGTGGATCGCCATCGCGTGCCTCGAGTGCTGCGCGGTGGAGCCGGGAGCGGCCAGGTAGACGTGGTGGCAACCGGAGATGTCAGGCCGCTCCGGGTGGGTCGGCTGGTTCTGCTCGTTGATGGCGGCCATGATCGCCAGGCCGGCGTCGAGCAGCCGGCCCTTGGCGTTGTGTTCGAAGGGCAGACCCAAGGACTCCAGCTCGACGATCGCGTAGAAGTTGCCGCCGTACGCGATGTCGTAGCCGACCGTGCCGAAGCCGGGAACCTCAACGTGCTGGTCGAGCGCCAGGGAGAAGCTCGGCACCATCCGCAGCGTCACGGAGGTGGCGTGGCCGTCGCGGACGGCGACCTCGGCGACCACGAGCCCGGCCGGGACGTCGAGCCGGATGGTCGTGACCGGCTCGGTCGCCGGCACCATTCCGGTCTCCACCAGCACCGTTGCGACGCCCATGGTGCCGTGGCCGCACATCGGCAGCAGCCCGCTGACCTCGATGAACAAGACGCCGAAGTCGGCGTCCGGGCGGGTCGGGGGCTGCAGGATCGCCCCGCTCATCGATCCGTGGCCACGCGGCTCGTACATCAGAAACGTGCGGAGCTCGTCGGCGTTCGCCTGAAACCACAGCCGGCGCTCGGCCATGCTCGCCCCAGGCAGCACGCCGACGCCGCCGGTCACCACCCGCGTCGGCATCCCCTCCGTGTGCGAGTCGACGGCGCTGATCAAACGCGTCGTACGCACGCGTCCTCCTCCAGAGCAAGGGGGGGCGACCCCCCTTGAACCCCCCGCGTCATAGCCGTCGCCCGTCGACCAGCCGCGGCAGCGTGGTGTCGTCGCGGAGCGCAGCGGGCAGCAGCCACTGCGGGAAGTTCTGATAGGCGACCGGCCGCAGGAACCTGGCGATGGCCGCCGTGCCTACCGAGGTGATGGTCGGCGAGGTGGTCGCCGGGTAGGGCCCGCCGTGGTGCTGGGCGTAGGTGACCGAGACGCCGGTCGGCCAGGCGTTCCACAGCAGCCTGCCGGCCTTGAGCGCCAAGGCCTGCATCAGCGGGGCGAGCACCCGGTCGCCCTCCTCGCCCACGATCGTCGCGGTGAGCTGGCCGTCGATCATCTCGGCGACGGTCAGCAGCTCGTCCTCGCTGTCGTACGAGGCGACCAGGACGGTCGGCCCGAAGCACTCGCGGAACAGGTCGTCCTGCTGCTCGACGAGGTCGGCGGCCCGTACGGTCAACACAGTGGGGCCGGGCGGGTCGGCGAAGGGGTCGGCATTGCCGGCGTAGGACACGGACGGATGCGAGGTCAGCTGTCGCAACGTCTCGGTGTAGCCGCTCTGGATGCGAGGGTTCAGCAGCGGCGCCGGGGCGGGATAGGTCGCCTGCGTCAGCCGCTCGACGAGATCGCTGTCTCGCGGCACGAGCAGCACGCCCGGCTTGGTGCAGAACTGGCCGGCGCCCAGGGTGAAGGAGGCGATGAATCCGGCGACGATCTCCTCGGCTCGATTGGTGGCCGCGGCGCGCGTGACGAACACCGGGTTGACGCTGCCGAGCTCGCCGTAGAAGGGAATCGGCTCGGGGCGCTGGCTCGCGATGTCGAACAGCGCCCGGCCGCCGGCAATCGAGCCGGTGAAGGAGGCGGCCTTGATCTCCGGCGCCCGCAGTGCGGCGACGCCAGCGTCCAGACCCGTGATGATGTCGAAGACTCCCTCCGGCGAGCCGGCAGCGACGAGAGCCGCCTTGACGCGCTCGGCCGTTGCCGCCGACAGCTCCGGGTGACCTGGGTGCACCTTGACCACGACCGGGCATCCGGCGGCGAGGGCCGACGCCGTGTCGCCACCCGCCACACTGAATGCGAAGGGGAAGTTGCTCGCCGCGAACACCAGCACCGGGCCGAGCGGCAGCATCAATCGGCGCAGGTCGGGTCGTGGCGCACCCATCGGCCAGTCCGGGTCGGCATGGTCGATCCGGACGTCCAGGTAGGAGCCGTCGGTGACGAGCTCCGCGAACAACCTCAGCTGGAAAGTGGTACGCCGCAGCTCGCCGCGCAGTCTTGCCTCGCCGAGATGTGTCTCCCTGGCGCCTATCGCGACCAGCTCGTCCGCCGCCGAGTCGAGGTGGTCGGCGATGGTCCGCAGGACCTGGGTCCGGCCCGTACGATTCAGCGCCGCCCACGGCGCCGCGGCCCGGGCGGCGGCCTGGACGATCGCGTCCGCTTCGCCCCCGGGAGTCGTCACCGGATCGTCACTTCCGGAATCGCCATCGCGGCGGGTCGCGACGTTCGTTGCCTTCGTCACGGGCTACTTGTACCCCCGGCCGATCGCGGCCTCGGTGGTCTTGGTGACCTGCTGGCGGGCAGCCTCGCTCATCGGTCCGCGCGGCGGCCGACAGATGCCTCCCTTGCGGCCGACGACGTCCATCGAGAGCTTGATCGCCTGGACGAACTCGGTCTTCGCGTCCCAGCGCAGCAGTGGGTGCAGGTCGCGGTAGATCGGCAGCGCCTTGGCGAGATCGGACGGGTCACCCGACGTCGCCGCCGCGAGCAGCTCCGCGCAGGTCTGCGGCAGCGCGTTGGAGTAGCCACCGATCCAACCCACGGCCCCGGCGATGCCGAGCTCGACCACGACGTCGTCGCTGCCGATCAGCAGGTCGAGGCCGGGCGCCAGCTCGGCGATCTCCCACGCCCGGCGTACGTCGCCGGTGAACTCCTTGACCGCGACGATCAGACCCTCGTCGAAGAGCCGAGCCAGGATCTCCGGGGTCAGGTCGACCTTCGTGTCGATCGGGTTGTTGTAGGCAACGATCGGCAGGCCGACCGCCGCCGCGGCGCGGTAGTGGTTCAGCACGGCGTCGATGTCGGCCCGGTAGGTGTTGGGCGGCAGGAGCAACACCGACTCGGCGCCTGCCGACGCGGCCTGCTCGATCCACAGCACGGTCTGCCGGCTCCCGTACGCGCCGACGCCGGGCATCAGCCCGAAACCCCCGGGACGAGCCGCGGCCGCGGTCTCGACGACGCGGGCCCGCTCCTCGTCGGAGAGCGTCTGGTACTCGCCGAGCGAGCCGTTGGGGCAGACGCCGTCGGTGCCGGCGGACGCCAGCCACGCGACGTGCTCGGCATAGCTGTCGTAGTCGACGGACAGGTCGTCGTTCAGCGGCAGTGCGGTCGCGGTGTAGAGGCCGCGCCAGGGCCGTTGGTAGTCCATCAAGTCATCTCCTTCAGCTAGTGCTATGTTACATGGTACAGGGAACAGCGACTTCCGTCATATCGCCGAGCGGGCGCGAATGCATGATGTCTGGTCTCTTTCGGGCGCGGAATCCTGCTTTTGCGCGCACTCGATGCGGCGTGTCCGGGGTGACGATCGACGCGCAGTCACCCTTAGATTGTGGCCCCTGCCTTCGCGCCCTCGGCCACGGCGTCGAGCAGCGTACGGGGCGACAGGGCGTCACCGACGAGAGTCACCGGCAGGTCCGGAGCCTCCGAGCGCAGCGCGTCCCGCAGCGCGGTGTCGCTCCGCCGACGGCCCGCCATCACGACGAGATCGTGGCCCTCGCGACGCTCGACCTGCTCGGTGTAGGTATGGCGAAGCTCGACGACGTCGACCGTGTCGCTCGGCACCCACTCGAGGTTGGGCGTCTGCCGTACGCCGGCGAGCCCGAGCCGTCGCAGCACGAACGCCTGCTGGGTCGGGTCGATGACCATGCCGACACTCAGGTGCTTGCTGACGATCTCCACGGTGTAGCCGGCCTCGATCAGTGCCTCTGCCGCGGTCGGCGCCAGGAAGCCGCCCTCGTCGTCGAGGACGAGCGCACGCTTGCCGGCCGTGTCTGTACCGGGGCTGGCCCCCGCACCCCTCGGGAGGGCGGCCGGCGCACCCTGCTCGAGCAGGGCGTCGACGTCGAGCAGCGGAGTCCCGTCGGCAGGCACCGGATCCCGCAATCTGGATCCGGTGGCGAGAATCACCGCGTCCGGCCGCTCCGCCAGGATGGCTTCCACGGTCGCCTCCGTGCCGAGCCGGATCTCAACACCGGCGTCGGCCGCCTCCTCCTGGAGCCACTGGATGGAGAGCGGCCACCGCTCGCGGCCCTTCCGCTGCGCGGCGAGCCGGGCTCGGCCGCCGGGCGCGTCCCGACGCTCGAGGACGACGACATCGTGGCCGCGCAGGGCGGCGCCTCGGGCTGCCTCGAGCCCCGCAACGCCTGCACCGACCACGACAATCCGTTTGGACTCCGGGGCGGGCGTGAGTTGGCCGAGCTCCGGTTCCCGAATCGCCGGGTTGACCGAGCACCACATGGGCAGCCCGCTGTAGAGCCGGCCGATGCAGCCCTCGTTGAGGCTGATGCACGGACGCTTGCGCGCCCCGCTGCCGATCTTTCGCGGCAGATCGGGATCGGCGATGATGGCCCGGGTCATGGCGATCAGGTCCACGCCGGACTCCAGGCACGCCTCGGCCGTTTCGGGCTCGACGTTCCGGCCGGCGACGAGGACCGGGATGTCCAAAGCCTTGCGGAACTGGGCGGCGCGGTCGTTGTAGACACCCTCGGGGAGCTCGTCACCGGGAACGAAGAACCCGGTCGCGAGTTTCGTGGCCCCCGTGCCGCCGGTGAGGCTGAGCAGGTCGACGGCGCCGCTCGCGGTCAGGCTGCGCGCGATGTCAAGCATCTCCTCCGGACCGAGCCCACCGGTCAGGCACTGGTCGGTCACCATCCGGAAGCAGACGAGAAAGCGATCGGAGACCGCGGCCCGGACGGCCTCCAGCACCTCGCGGCCGAAGCGGGTGCGGTTCTCCAGACTCCCGCCGTACTCGTCGGTACGGGTGTTGATCTGCGGGTCGAAGAACTGCTCGATCAGGTGGCCGCCGAAGGAGGTCACTTCACAGCCGTCCCAGCCGCACTCCTCGAGCCGCCGCGCCACGGCCGCGAACCTGTCGACGATGGCCGGAATCTCGTCGATCTCGAGCGGCACCGGCACCTCGAGATGCACCCCCTCGGGCAGGTCGGAGGACGAGCGCAGCGGGATTCCGGACGTGAGGGAGTTGCCGCGGCGCCCCATGTGCGTCATCTGCGACATGCAGAACGCGCCGTGGGCGTGGATGCCGTCGGCCAGCGCCCGCAGCGCTGGCTCGTTCCGTTCGTCCCACAGGGCGATCGACCCGTACGATGCGTGGGTGGTCGGATCGACGGACGCCGAGCCGAAGGTCATGACGAGGCCGGCCCCGCCCGCCGCCTTGCGGACGTGATAGTCGATCTCACTCTGGGCTATGTGGCCGTCGTGACTCCATCCCGTGGCATGTGGGGTCGACACGATACGGTTTCGGAGCATCCGGCCACGCAGCTCGAAGGGTGAGGTCAGCAGTGGAAATCGCGCCGCGTCTGACATGACAGCAGTCTGGCATGACACACCCCGCTGACGCCGCCCCCGAAAATCCGGGGCGAAATCACCCGGCCCCCCCGCGGAACTCGGCTCACCGAAATCACCCAACCCAGGCGCGGAACTCGGCCGAGCTGCGCGCCGGCCCGTCCCGAGTCGTCCTGATCGTCACCGTGCTGGTGGTCGCCGCCAACCTGCGGCCGACGATCACCGCGTTCGGCTCGGTCGTCTCGCTCATCGGTGCCGACACCGGCCTCGGTCCCGGCGCGCTCGGGCTGCTCGGCGCCATCCCGCTGCTGGCCTTTGCCGCCGTGTCGCCCCTGGTGCACTTCCTGACCGGCGCCATCGGCGCCGAGCGGGCCGTCCTGGTCTCGACACTCGTGCTGATCGTTGGCACGCTGGTCCGGTCGCTCCCCGGATCGATCGCCAACCTCTGGCTCGGCACGATCCTGCTGGGCGCCGCCATCGCGGTGGGAAACGTCGTGGTTCCGGCCGTGGTCAAGCACGACTTCCCCACCGAGGTGCCGCTCGTCACTGGGCTGTATTCCGCGGTGCTGGGCGGCGCGGCAGGGGTGGCCTCCGGGCTTGCCCTGCCGGTCTCGCACATCGGCGGCTGGCGGCTGGGGATCGGCATTTGGGGAGTGCTCAGCGTGATCGCCGCCGGGGTCTGGCTGCTGCGCTCGCACGGCAGGCACGGCGGTGGCAGCTACACGGCCGGCGCGGAGGGCGGCGCCCGCGGCCGTACGCTCTGGCGCTCGGCGGTGGCCTGGCAGGTGTCGCTCGTCATGGCGACCCAGGCGCTCACCTTCTACCTGCTCGTCACCTGGCTGCCGACGATCGAGATCAGCTTCGGGGTGGATCCGGTGACCGCCGGCTGGTACTCCTTCATCTACCAGACAGTCGGCATCGTCGCCGGTCTCGGGGTCACCGTGTTCATGCGGGGCCGCGCCGACCATCGCGCGGTCGGCGTCGGGATCAGCGTGCTGCTGATCGTGGCGATGATCGGCCTGCTGATCGTGCCCGGCTGGTCGGTGCTCTGGCTGGTGCTGGCCGGGCTGAGCGGCGGCAGCTCGCTTGTGCTGGCACTGGCGCTGATGGGCGAGCGCTCCCGTACGGCGGTCGACGCGGGCCGGTTGTCCGGCATGGCGCAGAGCGTCGGCTACCTGATCGCGGCCGCCGGCCCGTGGGGCGCCGGCGTGCTCTTCGCCGCCACCCGCAGCTGGAGCTATCCGCTGCTCGCCGTGATCGCCGTCACCGCGATCCAGGGAGTTCTCTCGCTCTACGCGGGCCGGGACAGATTTACCCGTCCCGCCGGCTAGCCGGCAGACAGAATTCGTTGTCCAGCCGATCTGGCCCGCCTAGCGTGGGCATCGAGACCGGCGCCCGGCCGGCTCGGCAGGAGTACGCGATGACGACGATGTCGGCCGATGCCGCAGGCATTCTCGATCCGGCGCTGGGCGCACCCGCCGCCGCGATCTGGGGCGACGAGGCCCCGATCGCCGATGCCGCGATAGCTCTCGCCAGTCGGCGCATCAGCAGCGCATCCGACCCGAAGGCCACCGCCCGGCCGGCCTCGGAGCTGGCCGCGGCCGCGGGGCAGACGATCACCCGGGAGGGCCTGCCGGCGACCGAGATACTGCGGATCTTCGAGGAGGTCATCGCGCCGGCGACCCGGGCCCAGGACGACCCACTCAACCTGGCCTTCATCCCGGCGGCGCCGACTCGGGCGTCCCTCGCGTTCGACGCGGTGGTCAGCAGCTTCAACATCTTCGCCGGAACCTGGGAGTCCGGATCCGGTGCGATCTTCGCCGAGAACCAGGCGCTCGCCTGGCTCGTCCAGCTGCTCGGCTGGCCGGCGACGGCCGGCGGCTGCTTCGTCTCCGGTGGCACGACCGGGAACCTGTCCGCCCTGGTCGCGGCCCGGGAGCGGGCCCGGACCCGGCTCGGCCGGCATCCGCGGGGTCAGTGGCGGCTGGCCTGCACCGCGGACGCGCACTCGTCCATCCGCTCCGCGGCTCGGGTCCTGGACGCGCAGGTGCTGACGGTCGAGGAGGACGAGCGCGGCCGGCTGACGGCGCCGGCCCTTCGGCGGGTGCTGGAGCGTGCCCACGACGTGTTCGCGGTGGTTGCCTCGGCCGGCACCACGAACGCCGGCGTGATCGACGACCTGGCCGCCGTCGCCGACGTCTGCGCGGAGCACGATCTCTGGTTGCACGTCGACGGCGCCTACGGGGGCGCCGCGCTGGCCGCGCCGAGCGTACGGGCCCTCTACGACGGCATCGAGCGCGCCGACAGCTTCATCGTCGACCCGCACAAGTGGCTGTTCGCGCCTTACGACTGCTGCGCACTGCTCTACCGCGACCCGACCGAGGCCCGGGCGGCGCACGCACAGAACGCGAGCTACCTGGACGCGATCGACCGTGAGGTCTGGAATCCCTGGGACTACGGCGTGCACCTGTCGCGGCGGGCTCGCGGGCTGCCGTTCTGGTTCAGCCTGGCCACCCACGGCACGGACCGCTACACCGCGGCGATCGAGCGGACGCTGGCCACGGCCCGCGAGGTGGCGCGGGGGATCGAGCGGATCCCGCAGCTTCGGTTGCGGCAGGAGCCCATCCTCTCGGTCGTGCTCTTCGACCGGCCCGGCTGGACCGACGACGACTACCACCGCTGGTCGGTGACCCTGGCGCACGCGGGCCGGATCCTCTGCGTGCCGACCCGCTGGCAGGGCCAGACGGTGCTTCGGCTGGTGTTCATCAACCCGGCGACCGAGGCCGATCGGGTGCTGGAGGTTCTGGCCGAGACCACGGCCGACCCGCACCCGTTCGCGTAGCGGCTAGGAGGCCGGCGCCTCGTTCGGGCGCGGTATCAGCTGGCAGGTGATCCGGGCGGTACAGACCCGCCGACCGTCGTCGTCGGTGATCACGATCTCATAGCTGGCCACGGTCCGGCCGAGCCGGAGCGCCGTCGCCGTGCCGTTGACCCAGCCGGAGGTGACCGGTCGGTGATGGGTTGCGTTGATGTCGACGCCCACGCCGACTCGGTCCGGCAGGCCGTGAGCCGTGGCGCCGATCGAACCGAGCGTCTCGGCGAGCACGCAGGAGGCACCGCCGTGCCAAAGCCCGAGTGGCTGGGTGTTGCCGGCGACGGGTGCCCTGGCAACGATCCGCTCGGGGCTCACCTCCAGCAGCTCGACGCCCATCTTGGTGTCCAGGGCACTGTGGGTGGTGGAGTACCAGTCCGGGAACGTCGTCTGGTCGGCGGGCTCGGTCACCCGGTCATCTTGTCAGTGCCCGCGGCTAGAGTCGGCATCGTGCCTGCAGCGACCACCGGAGCTCCGGCAACCCGCCGTCCGTCCAAGACGGCCGCAGCGCGGCGTACTTCCAGCCCCACCGACGCGGAGGCGCCGGCGTCCGCCGACGAGCGGCCCCGGCTGCTGCTCATCGACGGCCACTCGATCGCCTATCGCGCCTTCTTCGCGCTCCCGGTGGAGAACTTCTCGACCCAGACCGGCCAGCACACCAACGCGGTGTTCGGCTTCACCTCGATGTTGATCAATGTGCTGCGGGACGAGAACCCGACCCATGTGGGCGTTGCGTTCGACGTCTCGCGGCAGACGTTCCGCTCCGAGCTCTACTCGGAGTACAAGGCGAATCGCACCAAGAGCCCGGACGAGTTCCGCGGCCAGCTGGACCTGGTCAAGGAGGTGCTGGACGCCCTCAACATCGCCCACCTGGAGAAGGACGGGTTCGAAGCCGACGACGTCATCGGCACGCTGACGAAGGAGGCCGAGCGGGCCGGCTTCGACGTGCTGATCTGCACCGGGGACCGGGACGCCTTCCAGCTGGTCAGCGACCGGGTCACCGTCCTCTACCCGCGGCGCGGGGTGTCCGACCTCGCCCGGATGACCCCGGCTCTGGTGGAGGAGCGGTACTTCGCGACCCCTGCCCGCTACCCGGAGCTGGCCGCGCTGGTGGGGGAGTCGAGCGACAACTTGCCGGGAATCCCGGGCGTCGGCCCGAAGACCGCTGCCAAGTGGCTGCAGACCTACGACGGGCTGGACAACCTCGTCGTGCACGCGTCGGAGCTCAAGGGCAAGGCGGGGGAGAGCTTCCGGGAGCGGATCGAGGCCGTGCTGCTCAACCGCCGGGTCAACGCGCTGATCTGCGACCTGGAGCTGGACGTCGGGATCGATGATCTGACCCGCCGGGCGTGGAACCGCGAGGCGACCCACCAGCTGTTCGACGGGCTCGAGTTCCGGGTGCTGCGGGACCGGCTGCTGGAGACACTGCCGGCCGAGGACCTGCTGCCGGAGGGCGGGTTCGAGGTCGTCGGCACCGTGCTGCAGCCGGGCGAGCTCGCCGGCTGGCTGGTCGAGCACGCGACCGGTGACCGGACCGGGCTGGACGCGATCGGGCACTGGGGTTCCGGCACCGGCGACCTGCGGGCGCTGGCGCTGGCCGCCGGCGACGGCGCGGCGGCGTACGTGGACGTCACGGAGCTGCTGCCCGCCGACGACAGCGCACTCGCCGAGTGGTTCGCCGACCCCACCCACCGGAAGGCGATGCACGACGCGAAGGGTCCGCTGCGGGCCGTCTGGGCCCGTGGCTGGGAGCTCGACGGGCTGACGTCCGACACCCAGCTGGCCGCCTACCTGACCCGACCGGACCAGCGCACGTTCGATCTCGCAGATCTCACCATGCGCTATCTCAAGCGTGAGCTGAGGGTTGAGGGTGCGGCCGACACCGGCGACGACGACCAGCTGGCGCTGGACTTCGGCGACGACGACTCCGGCGCCAAGGTTGCCGCCGATGCGGCCATGGTCCGAGCTCGCGCCGTGATCGATCTGGCGGATGCCCTGGACGTCGAGATCGAGCAGCGCAACGAGACCAGCCTGCTCTACGGGGTGGAGCTGCCACTGCTGCGCACGCTGGCCCGGATGGAGCGCACCGGTGTTGCGGTGGACGTGGGTCATCTGGAGGCACTCGAGGCTGAGTTCGGTTCGACCGTCGACCGCGCGGCCGATGAGGCCTACCGGGTGCTCGGCAAGCAGATCAACCTCGGCTCGCCCAAGCAGCTGCAGACCGTGCTGTTCGACGAGCTGAAGATGCCGAAGACCCGCCGCACCCGGACCGGCTACACCACCGACGCCGAGGCGCTGCAGCAGCTGTACGTGAAGACCGAGCACCCCTTCCTCGCCCAGATGCTGATCCACCGGGACGCGATCCGGCTGAAGCAGACCGTCGAGGGCCTGCTCAAGTCGGTCGCGGACGACGGCCGCATCCACACGACGTACGTGCAGACGATCGCCGCGACCGGCCGGCTGTCCAGCACCGACCCCAACCTGCAGAACATCCCGATCCGCACCGAGGAGGGTCGGCGGATCCGGCAGGCGTTCGTCGTCGGGCCCGGCTGCGAGGCGCTCATGTCCGCCGACTACAGCCAGATCGAGATGCGGATCATGGCCCACGTCAGCGCCGACGACAGCCTGATCGAGGCCTTCAAGTCCGGCATGGACTTCCACACCGTCACCGCGTCCCGCGTCTTCGGCGTCGAGCCGACCCAGGTCACGCCGGGGGAGCGGGCCAAGATCAAGGCGATGAACTACGGCCTGGCGTACGGGTTGAGCGCGTACGGGTTGAGCCAGCAGCTCAACATCGACGTGTCCGAGGCGAAGGCTTTGATGGAGGAGTACTTCGAGCGGTTCGGGGGCGTCCGGACCTATCTGCACTCCCTGGTGGCCGAGGCCCGTCGCACCGAGTACACCCAGACCATCCTCGGCCGCCGGCGCTACCTGCCCGACCTGATCAGCGACAACCGACAGCGCCGGGAGATGGCCGAGCGGATGGCCCTGAACGCCCCGATCCAGGGCTCCGCCGCCGACATCATCAAAGTCGCCATGCTCGACGTCGAGAAGGCTTTGGACGATGCGGGAATGCGCAGCCGGATGCTGCTGCAGGTGCACGACGAGCTGGTCTTCGAGATCGCCGACGGGGAGCGGGAGGCGCTCACCGAGCTGGTCACGGACAAGATGGGTCACGCGGTCGAGCTGGCCGTGCCACTCGACGTCTCGGTCGGCATCGGCCGCTCCTGGCACGAGGCCGCGCACTAGTCGCCTCGCTTACTCCTCCTCACTACGGCGGCGCGATCGGGGCCTCATACTGGACGCGTGGGCCAGCTGCTCGAGGCGCGGATGCGAGCCCGGCGCGGCCCGAGGACGTTCGCGCGCAAGCCCGGCAACCACCTTTCCGCTGACGGCAGCACGGCGACTCCCGCCATGGCCCCGCACCACGCCGGCATGCTCCGGCTCCAGCGGCTGGCCGGCAATGCGGCGGTGAACCGGCTGGTCGTCCAGCGTGACCCGCTTACCGATCTGGGCACCACCCTCGGCGGGCTGGGCGCCGCGATCAAGAAGGCCCTGTCGCCGCCACTGAAGAAGGGGGACAAGGGCCCGGCCGTCGTCTCGCTGCAGAAGGCGCTGAACGGCGTCGGCGCCGCGCTCACCGAGGACGGCGACTTCGGCAACCTGACCAAGTCCGCGGTGACCTCGTTCCAGGCCGATCACGGCATCAGCCCCGCCGGCGGCCGGGGCCGGATGGACGACGCGACCTGGGCAGCCGTACGGGCAGGTGGGCCGTCGAGCAGCTCAGTCGCGCCCGGGCTGGGCTCGGCGCGCACCTGGCAATCGCTCTCGGCACAGGAACGTGCCGACTACACGACGCTCGGCTACACCGCGAAGACGTGGAAGGACAAGACACCGCCGCTGGCGACTCTGCTGCCGTACTCCTGGTTGTCCGACGCGCAGCGGGCCGCCGCCACCCGACTCGGCTACACCCGGGAGAGCTGGAAGGCCAACCGGGACGCGACCGCCGAGACGGCCGCCAAGGCGTACGCGACCGAGGAGGCACAGGCCAAGAGGAAGGCGGGCAAGGGTGTTCTGCCGGCGAAGTACGTCGGATCGCTGCGGGCCCGGGCGATCCTCTCCGCGGAGTACGGGACCGACGCCAAGATCGAGCTGCCGAAGATCCACCTGCTGTCCGCGGCGGAGATGAAGACGACCTGGGAGGGGATCTACGGCGCGGGCACCTACAGCCCTGTCAACGGGTTCACCGTGAAACCCGACATCTATCTCAACAAGAACTCGATCTGGTCCGGCACATCGGTACATGAGTCGCTGCACATCCAGGAGCACGCGAGCTGGGACGCCTTCGCCTACAGCCCGACGTCGGCGTTCGGCGAGGGGGCGACGACGATCCTCACCGAGCTGGCGATGACCAAGCACGGCCGGGCCATCGAGCAGCACGCCTACCCCACCCGGGTTGCGCTGGTCAGCAAGATGAACACCCATGCCGGCCTGGACAAGATGAAGGCCGCCTACTTCTCCGGCAAGACCGGCGACTACCAGACCGCGGTCACTGCGGGGCTCATCGCCGGCACGACGTGGGCGCAGTTCCGGACGCTCGTCGACGCCGGCGCGCTGGCCGCCGCCCAGGCCAGGCTGAAGTAGGCGGCGGAGTGACCCGCGCGCCGAGCGAGCACCCGGTCGAGGAGGCGCTGGATCGCGCCGCGGAGGGACTGCCGCCGGCCGATGCCGAGCGCTTCCGCAGCCTGATGCGCACCGGCCTGAGCTATTTCGAACCCGTCGTCGGGCCAGAGGACCAGGCCATCGAGGTCGCCGCGGTCGCCGACGTGCCGAAGGACCGGCTGCTGGCTGCCGCGGCCCGGTTCGCGGCCGAGCGGCGAGCCTTCGCTCTCGGCAAGCGGTCGCTGGCCCTGCTGCAGGCCTTCACCCGGGGCGGAGACGTCCAGGCCGAGACGCGAGACCTGCTCGACGAGGTCCTGGCCGCGATCGAGTCCGAGCCCGACGAGGCCGTACGACACGAGCTCGGCAGCTACGCCCTCGAGTGCCGCTACGTCCTCTCCGGCGGCACCGGCCCGAACAGCCTGCGCGGCAGCAAGATCTCCAGGTAGTCGGGGTGCGGGGGTCGTTCCCGCGCAGATGCCGCTCGTTTGCCCTACATGCGGCACGGCGATAGCCTGTTGTGTCGCTGTGGCCTGCGCGACCTCGGACGGAGCAGGTCACGCTCGTACGGGTCGGTTCGGTTGACTTCCAGCTTGCTTCGGCTTCTACGGACAGGGCCGCAGCGCACCACCACCTGACCTTCCAGCCATATCGGAGCCCTACTACATGACGTCCTCTCTCGAGGCACCACCGCAGGTCGCCGTCGACGACCTGGGCTCGCCCGAAGCCTTTCTCGAGGCAGTCGATGCAACGATCAAGTACTTCAACGACGGCGACATCGTCACCGGCACGGTCGTCAAGGTCGACCGCGACGAGGTCCTGCTCGACATCGGTTACAAGACTGAAGGGGTCATCCCCTCCAAGGAACTGTCCATCAAGCACGACGTCGACCCGTTCGAGGTGGTCAGCGTCGGTGACCAGGTCGAGGCCCTGGTCCAGCAGAAGGAGGACAAGGAAGGCCGCCTGATCCTGTCCAAGAAGCGCGCCCAGTACGAGCGCGCCTGGGGCACGATCGAGAAGATCAAGGAGTCCGACGGCGTGGTCACCGGCCGGGTGATCGAGGTGGTCAAGGGCGGCCTGATCATCGACATCGGCCTGCGCGGCTTCCTGCCCGCGTCGCTGGTGGAGATGCGCCGGGTCCGCGACCTGCAGCCGTACGTGGGCATGGAGCTCGAGGCGAAGATCATCGAGCTGGACAAGAACCGCAACAACGTCGTGCTCTCCCGCCGGGCCTGGCTGGAGCAGACTCAGTCGGAGGTGCGGCAGAGCTTCCTCACCCAGTTGCAGGCCGGCCAGATCCGCAAGGGTGTAGTCTCCTCGATCGTCAACTTCGGCGCCTTCGTCGACCTTGGCGGCGTGGACGGCCTGGTGCACGTCTCGGAGCTGTCCTGGAAGCACATCGACCATCCCTCAGAGGTGGTCGAGGTGGGCCAGGAGGTGACCGTCGAGGTGCTCAGCGTCGAGATGGACCGGGAGCGGGTCTCGCTGTCGCTGAAGGCGACGCAGGAAGACCCGTGGCAGGCCTTCGCCCGTACCCACCAGATCGGTCAGATCGTGCCGGGGAAGGTCACCAAGCTGGTGCCATTCGGCGCGTTCGTCCGGGTGGGCGAGGGCATCGAGGGCCTGGTGCACGTCTCCGAGCTGGCCGAGCGGCACGTGGAGATCCCCGAGCAGGTCGTCCAGGTGAACGACGACGTGATGGTCAAGATCATCGACATCGACCTGGAGCGGCGCCGGATCTCGCTGTCGCTGAAGCAGGCGAACGAGGGCGTCGACGCTGGTGCGGAGGACTTCGACCCGACGCTCTACGGCATGAGCGCGTCCTACGACGAGCAGGGCAACTACCTCTATCCCGAGGGCTTCGACCCCGAGACGGGGGAGTGGCTGGAGGGGTACGAGGAGCAGCGCGCGGCCTGGGAGCAGCAGTACGCCGAGGCCCACGCCCGCTGGGAGGCGCACAAGAAGCAGGTGGAGGACGCCGAGTCGGCCAACACGGCTGCCGCCGGCGGCCCGACGAGCTACTCGTCCACATCCGAGCCGAGCCCGGCAGCTGTCCCGTCCGCGCCCGAGGGGTCGTTGGCGTCCGACGAGGCGCTGCAGGCGCTGCGGCAGAAGCTGACCGGCGCGAGCTAGACGCCGTTCCAGCTCAGCACGTGGCATCACGCCGCATTCTGCGCGTCGGGCTGACCGGGGGCATCGCCTCCGGCAAGTCGACGGTCGCTGAGGAGCTTGCCCGGCGCGGCGCGATGGTGATCGACGCCGACCGGCTCGCCCGGGAGGTTGTCGAGCCGGGCACCGCCGAGCTCGAGGCTGTCGCGGCCAGATTCCCCGGCACGGTGCTGGATGGCCGGCTGGACCGGGCGGCGCTGGCGGCGATCGTCTTCGCGGATCAGCAGGCCCGTCGCGACCTGGAGGGCATCGTGCATCCGGCCGTACGCCGGCGGGCCGCCGAGCTCGAGGCGTCCGCCGCACCGGGCTCGGTCGTCGTACACGTGATCCCCTTGCTGGTGGAGACCGGCCAGCAGGGCGATTTCGATCTCGTCGTCGTGGTCGACGTCGACCCGCACACCCAGTTGCGGCGGCTGCTGGCCCGTGACGGCATGACGAAGCCGGAGGCCCGGGCACGGGTGGCCGCCCAGGCGAGCCGCGAGCGGCGGCTGGCGGCGGCCGACGTGGTGATCGACAACTCCGGTCCCGTTACCCAACTGAAGGATCAGATCGACGACCTATGGTCGGAAGTTCGCACCCCTGACTCACGGGGATGACATACTCGCAGTGCTCGGGGCCCGTGCGGCTGCGGCGCCTGGCGACTGCGACGCGTCGGGCCTGCCGGATGGGGGGATCGAAGCACAGCGGCCGGGCATCTCGGTCCGGCCCGGTTTCAAGGAGGTAATCCGTTGGAATGCCCACGGTGTCGGGCACACCTGCCGGAGGTTGCGCACTTCTGCCACGTCTGTGGCCAGGACCAGCGATCGGCGGACGTGACCCGGCGCAAGTCCTTTGCCGCCAAGCCTGACGAGCCTGTCGCGTCCTTCGCGCTGGTCAGTTCGATCATGCCGCGCGGCGCCGGTCACCGTCCCCAGACCTACCGGATCGCGCTGACCATCGCGCTGGTCGTCGCTCTGATCGCGGCGATCTTCGGCGCCATGCCGATCGCCGTCCTGGTGGCCGCGTTCGCCATCCCGATCGTCTACATCGTCTACATCTACGACGTGAACCTCTGGGAGGACGAGCCGGTCTCGGTCACCGCCCTGGCCTTCGCCCTGACCGGCGCGCTGGCGATCGCGTTCACGATCTTGTGGACCTACCTGCGGGGTCCGGTGCCGTTCACCACGCCGGACCTCGAGGGCGACCTCAGCGGCTCCCCGCGGGTCGGCACCTTCTTGATCGTCGCGCTGCTGGTGCCCATCGTTGGCGAGGCGATCCGGCAGATCGGCCCGGTCATCCTGGCCAGCCGGCCGCAGTTCGACGACCTGATGGACGGCCTGACGTTCGGCGTCATCAGCGGTGTTGCGTACTCCTGCTTCGACACGATCGTGCGGCACTGGGGCCTGCTCACCGGCGGACTGCAGCAGCCGGACCCGGGCCTCTGGGTCTCGCTGATCTTCCTCGAGGGCTTCGTCAAGCCGCTGATCATCGGCACGGCGACGGGGATCGCGTGCGCCGAGTTCTCCGGCCTCGGCCGTGGCTACGACGGCTTCACGCCGCGCTACTTCCGTGGCATCGCCGAGGCGATCCTGGCGAACATCGCGTACCAGGCCGGCGCCTACCTGTTCTCGTTCGTGGGCAGCTCGACGATGGGCGTCATCCTGAGCCTCGGCTGGGGTCTGCTCATCCTGGCCATCTTGATCCTGCGGGTGCGCAACGTGCTGCACTCGGGTCTGATGGAGGCCGCGCTGGAGCGGTCGGCGCGGGAGGGTGGCGTCGGCGCCGCTGGCGAGCTGCAGTTCTGCGCCCAGTGCGAGATGCCGTTGCTCGAGCACGCTGCCTTCTGCAACAACTGCGGCACCGCGGTCCGGGTGCAGCCCAAGGCCGCAAAGCCGAAGGTGGCGGTCGCGGCCGGCAGCTCGGCCAGCCCGGTCGACGACGCCGCGATCATCCCGGGCATGGAGGACACCGCGTACGAGGGCGAGCAGTCGGCCCCGGATGCCGGCCCGGCCCGAGCGGCTGAGGCGCCCCCGGGCGGGCCGCCGGCGGCGGACGAGCCGACTCGCCGCTACCGGAACGAGGAGGGCCAGTCATGAGCCAGCCACAGTGGGGTGCTCAGGGCGGCTACCCGCCGCAGGGCCAACCGGGCGGCTACCCACCGCAGGGTCAAGGTGGCTACCCGGCCCAACCCCCGCCGGGCTACCAGCCGCAGCCGGGTTACAACCCGCAGGGGGCCTACAACCCGCAGGCCGGGTACGCACCGCAGGGTGCCCCGCCCGGTTATCCGCCTCAGGGGGCGCCCGGCGGATACCCGCCGCAGGGTGCGCCGGGCGGCGCCGGTGCCCTTCCCCCGCCCGGAGGAGGCCCGCCGAAGAAGAGCCCCGCGATGCTGATCGGCATCGTCGTGGCGGCCGTCGTCCTGCTGGCGGCGATCGGCGGCATCATCCTGGTGCTGAACAAGGGCGACAAGACCGCGCCCGGCTCGACCATAACCCCCAACCAGCCGACCACTCAGCCGACGGACCAGCCAACGGAGCAGCCGACCGGCCAGTCCACCGAGCAGTCGACGGATCAGCCGACCGATCAGCCCACCGGTCAGGGCGGCGGCCAGGCCATCGACCTGGGCAACGGCATCAGCCTCACGCCAGCGGACGGATACCAGGTCGAGAAGACCTCGGCCGGCTTCGCCCGGGTCGGCAACGGGAAGCAGATCTTCATCGGCCAGGTGGGCAAGCTGGACGCCGGCACCAACCCCGGTCAGCTCTGCGACGCCTTCCACCACAAGATCACCGAGGGCAACGGCAACCCGAGGTTCTCCGAGCCGAAGTCGGTCAACATCAACCCGAAGGTGAAGGCGGCGACCTGCCAGGCGGTCAGCACCGTCTCCGGCGGCAGCGGTTCGGCGGACGTCTTCGAGTTCTCGCTGGTGTCGGTCCGTACCGACGGGGTGACCATGATCGGCACCATCTTCTTCGCGAAGGGCGCCGACACCGACCAGCTGAACAAGGACTTCAGCGCCATGGTCAACTCGATGCTGAGGGGCCAGATCGCAGGCGGGTGAGGCCAGCCCGTCAGCGAGTATCATCCAGGGTGTCTTGGCTTCGGCCGGGCACCCTGGTCGCATCTGGGCGGCGATCCCTCCCGGCCGAGATTGTCAGAGCGGGCACATAAGCTCGCGACATGCGTCCGATTGCAGACCTCCAGCGCACCGTCGCGCCGTTCCGGATGGTCAGCGACTTCGCGCCCTCGGGCGACCAGCCGACCGCGATCGCGGAGATCGAGCAGCGGGTCAAGGCCGGCGAGCAGGACGTGGTGCTGCTCGGCGCGACCGGCACCGGCAAGACCGCGACCATCGCCTGGGTGGCGGAGCGGCTGCAGCGCCCGATCCTGGTGATGCAGCCGAACAAGACGCTGGCCGCGCAGTTCGCCAACGAGCTGCGGCAGTTCTTCCCCGACAACGCGGTGGAGTACTTCGTCTCCTACTACGATTACTACCAGCCCGAGGCGTACGTCCCGCAGACCGACACCTACATCGAGAAGGACTCCTCGCTGAACGAGGAGGTCGAGCGGCTGCGGCACTCCGCCACCAACTCACTGCTGACCCGCCGCGACGTCGTCGTGGTCGCGACCGTCTCCGCCATCTACGGCCTGGGCACGCCGCAGGAGTACCTCGACCGGATGATCCCGCTCCGGGTCGGCATGGAGATCGACCGGGACATCCTGCTGCGCCGGCTGGTCAACATCCAGTACGCGCGGAACGACCTGTCCGGCGCCCGGGGCAGCTTCCGGGTCCGCGGCGACACGCTCGAGGTGTTCCCGATGTATGAGGAGCTCGCGGTCCGGGTCGAGTTCTTCGGCGACGAGGTCGAGCGGCTGAGCACGCTGCACCCGCTCACCGGCGAGGTCGTCACCGAGGACAAGGAGGTCTATCTCTTTCCCGCGAGCCACTACGTCGCCGGGCCGCAGCGGATGGAGCGAGCGATCGCCGGGATCGAGCACGAGCTCGACGAGCGGCTGGCAGACCTGGAACGGCAGGGCAAGCTGCTGGAGGCGCAGCGACTGCGGATGCGGACGACGTACGACATCGAGATGATGCGCCAGATCGGCACCTGCTCGGGCATCGAGAACTACTCCCGGCACATCGACGGCCGCGGCCCGGGGACGCCGCCCAACTGCCTGCTCGACTACTTCCCCGAGGACTTCCTGCTGGTCATCGACGAGTCCCACGTGACGGTGCCGCAGATCGGCGGGATGTACGAGGGGGACATGTCGCGCAAGCGCACCCTCGTCGAGCACGGTTTCCGGCTGCCCAGCGCGATGGACAACCGGCCGCTGCGGTTCGAGGAGTTCGCCGACCGGATCGGCCAGACGATCTACCTGTCCGCCACGCCCGGCAACTACGAGCTGGCCCGGTCGCGGGGCACCGTCGAGCAGCTGATCCGGCCGACCGGCCTGGTGGATCCCGAGGTGATCGTCAAGCCCACCCACGGCCAGATCGACGACCTGATGGGTGAGATTCGAGCCAGGACCGAGCGGCACGAGCGGGTGCTGGTCACGACGCTGACCAAGAAGATGGCGGAGGACCTCACCGACTACCTGCTGGAGAACGGCATCCGGACCCGGTATCTGCACTCCGAGGTGGACACCCTGCAGCGGGTCCAGCTGCTGCGCGAGCTGCGGATGGGCGACTACGACGTGCTGGTCGGGATCAACCTGCTGCGCGAGGGCCTCGACCTGCCGGAGGTGTCGCTGGTCTCGATCCTGGACGCGGACAAGGAGGGCTTCCTGCGCAGCGAGAAGAGCCTGATCCAGACCATCGGCCGGGCGGCCCGGAACGTGTCGGGCCAGGTCCACATGTACGCGGACTCGATCACCGACTCGATGGCCGCCGCGATCGAGGAGACCAACCGGCGGCGGGCGAAGCAGGATGCCTACAACCGCGCCAACGGCATCGACCCGCAGCCCATCCGAAAGAAGATCGCGGACATCACCGACATGCTGGCCCGCGAGGACGCCGACACCCAGGACCTGTTCGGCGGCCGGCAGCGTGGCCGCGGCCGGGCTCCCTACCCCATCTCGGGCGGCAGGGACGCCGTCGCGCACGCCCGGCAGCTGGCTGGTATGCCGGCGGGCGAGCTGGCCGATCTGGTCCAGGACCTGACCAACCAGATGCACGCCGCTGCGGCCGAGCTGCAGTTCGAGGTCGCCGCCAGGCTCCGGGACGAGATCGCCGAACTGAAGCGGGAGCTGCGCCAGATGGTGGAGGCGAGCCGGTAGCCGGGGCTGGGAAACGAGCCGCACAGCCGACACTTAGGAGATCCGGGGCGCCACTGACATACTTGGCGCCTGGAGGGGAGTATTCCCTCGCGACGGCATCGTCATCACGGAACGCCCGGACCAGCTCGCCTGGTCGAGCAGCCCCGGTGCCCCGGCCAGCGCCGCTGGCGGAAGAGACCTCCGAGACCGCAACGTTCGCTGAACTCGTCTCGGAAGGATCTCGCTGATGGACGTCCACCTGTACGCGTGGGCGATCACCGTCGTGGTGATGGTCAGCATCCTGGCGATCGACGTGTTCATCATCGGCCGCCGGCCGCACGAACCGTCCACCAGGGAAGCCGCGTCCTTCATCGGCATCTACGTGGCGCTGGCGATCGCCTTCGGGCTCGGCATCTGGTGGATCTCCGGTCCCCGCTACGGCGGCGAGTTCTTCGCCGGCTGGCTGACCGAGTACAGCCTGTCGGTGGACAACCTCTTCATCTTCTTGATCATCATGGCCAAGCTGAAGGTGCCTCGGAAGCTGCAGCAGTTCGCGCTGCTGGTCGGCATCATCCTCGCGCTGGTGTTCCGCGGGATCTTCATCGCGATCGGCGCTGCGGCGATCAACCGCTTCAGCTGGATCTTCTTCCTGTTCGGCGCGTTCCTGATCTACACCGCGGTCAAGCTCTTCGTGGACTACCGGCGGAACGACGACGCCGAAGAGATGCCGGACAATGCCGCGCTGCGGTTCGCCAAACGCCGGTTCAACGCGATCGAGAAGTTCCGCGGCACCAAGCTCACCGTGGTCGAGGGCGGCAAACGCCTGATCACGCCGATGCTGTTCGTGGTGATCGCGCTGGGCAGCACCGACCTGCTGTTCGCCCTCGACTCGATCCCGGCCATCTACGGGCTCACCGAGGAGCCATACCTCGTCTTCACGGCGAATGTCTTCGCGCTGATGGGTCTCCGCCAGCTCTACTTCCTCGTCGGCGGCATGCTGAAGCGCCTCGTCTACCTGTCGCTCGGGTTGTCGGTGATCCTCGGCTTCATCGGGATCAAGCTCGTGCTGCACGCGCTGCACTACTACCACCTGGCCGACTGGGCGCCGTACGACGGCGAGCTCCCCATCTGGCTGTCCCTCAGCGTGATCATCGCCACGTTGACGATCACGACGTTCGCCAGCCTGGTGAAGTCCAAGCACGACGAGGACCAGCTGCCCGCGCCCTCCTCGGCGCCGAGCCCGGCCGACCCGCCTTAGGCCGGCCGGGCTCAGGCCGCCGCGACCGTCGGGGTTGCCGGCGTCGCCGGCTCGATCGCCTGGGTGACCAGCCCGGCCACGTCGGTCGTGAGCCGTACGTCGATGGCATCCAGCACCTCGGCCGGCACGTCGTCCAGATCCGGCTCGTTCCGCTTCGGCAGGAAGACCGTGGTCAGGCCCGCCCGCTGGGCCGCGAGCAGCTTCTGCTTGACCCCGCCGATCGGCAGCACCCGGCCGTTCAAGGTGACCTCGCCGGTCATCCCCACCTCTGACCGTACGGGCCGGCCGAGAGCCATCGAGGTCAGCGCGGTGACCATCGTGACGCCTGCCGAAGGTCCGTCCTTCGGCACCGCGCCGGCCGGCACGTGGATGTGGATGTGGCGGTTGAGCAGCGCGGGGTCGGCGATGCCCAGCCGGGCTGCATGCGCACGGACGTAGGACAACGCGATCTGCGCCGACTCCTTCATCACGTCGCCGAGCTGACCGGTCAGGGTCAGTCCTCCCGAGCCTGATCCGGGCGCCAAGTGACCGTCGACGGCGCTCGCCTCGATGAAGAGCACGTCACCACCCAGCCCGGTCACGGCGAGCCCGGTCGCCACCCCCGGCACGGCCGTACGCTCGTGCGCCTCCGGGGTGAACCGCGGCCGGCCGAGGTAGTCGCGCAGGTTGCCGGGCTCGATGACCAGGCGCTTCTGATCGTCGCTGCCCGCGAGCTTGGTCGCAGCCTTGCGCAGCGCCTTGGCGAGCAGCCGCTCCAGCTGCCGTACGCCGGGCTCACGGGTGTAGTCGGCGGCGATCTCGCGCAGTGCGTCGTCGGTCACCGACACCTCGTCCTCGGTCAGGGCTGCCCGCTCCAGCTGGCGGGGGAGCAGGAAGTTGCGCGCGATCACGATCTTGTCGTCGGCGGTGTAGCCGTCGAGCGTGACCAGCTCCATCCGGTCGAGCAGCGCCTGCGGGATCGTGTCCACCACGTTGGCGGTGGCGAGGAACAAGACGTCCGACAGGTCCAGGTCGACCTCCAGGTAGTGGTCGCGGAAGGTGTGGTTCTGCGCCGGGTCCAAGACCTCGAGCAGTGCCGCCGCAGGGTCGCCGCGATAGTCGGAGCCGACCTTGTCGATCTCGTCCAGCAGCACCACGGGGTTCATCGATCCAGCCTCGGTGATCGCACGGACGATCCGGCCAGGCAGGGCGCCGACGTAGGTCCGGCGGTGCCCGCGGATCTCGGCCTCGTCCCGGACACCGCCCAGGGCTACCCGGACGAACTTCCGGCCCAGGGCACGGGCGACCGACTCACCGAGGGAGGTCTTGCCGACGCCGGGCGGACCGACCAGCGCCATCACGGCGCCGGAGCCGCGGCCGCCGACGACCTCCAGTCCGCGCTGGGCGCGCCGGGAACGGACCGCCAGGTATTCGACGATCCGGTCCTTGACGTCCTCCAGGCCGTGGTGGTCGGCGTCCAGCACCTCGCGCGCGACGGAGATGTCGGTCGAGTCGGTGGTCTTGGTGTGCCAGGGGAGCTCCAGGACCGTGTCCAGCCAGGTCCGGATCCAGCCGGACTCCGGGCTCTGGTCGCTGGCCCGTTCGAGCTTGCCGACCTCCCGCAGCGCGGCCTTGCGTACCTCGTCCGGCAGGTCCGCGTCCTCGACCCGGGTCCGGTAGTCCTGGGCGCCGTCCGGCTCGTCCTCGCCGAGCTCTTTGCGAATCGCGTTCAGCTGCTGTCGGAGCAGGAACTCCCGCTGGCTCTTCTCCATCCCCTCGCGGACGTCGTCGGCGATCTTGTCGTTGACCTCGGTCTCGGCGATGTGCGCCTTGGTCCACTCGATCAGCGTGGTCAGCCGCTCGGCGACATCCGGGGTCTCGAGCAGCTGACGCTTCTGGTTGTCGCTCAGGTACGGCGCGTAGCCGGCGAGGTCGGCCAAGGTCGACGGATCCGTGACCCGGTTGACGGTGTCGATCACCTGCCAGGCGTCCCGGCGCTGCAGGGTGGCGATGACCAGCGCCTTGTAGTCGGCGGCCAGCTTGCGTACGTCCTCGGAATCGCTGCCGCGGGTCGGAACCTCCTCGGCCTCGACCCAGAGCGCCGTCCCGGCCCCCGAGACGCCCGAGCCAATGCGCACCCGGCGCTGGGCCTTGATCACTGCCGCAGGCTCGCCGCTGGCCAGCCGGCCCATCTGCACGATCGACGCCTCCACGCCGTACGAGGCGTAGCGGTCCTCGAGCCTCGGCGCCACGAGCAGGTTTCCGTCACTGTGCGAGCGGGCCGCGTCCACGGCGGCTCGAGCCGCGTCATCGAGCTCGATCGGAACCACCATGCCGGGCAGGACGACGAGATCGGTCAGGAACAGGACCGGCAACCGGGTAGTCGACATTTGGGTAAGCCTCCATGTCAGGGGTCGCTCCGAACATTGAGCGGCATAGACTCAAGGCTGACGTCGACCAATTTGTTCCCGGTGCTTCGGGCGTTCTCCCGGGGCGAACAGCTGGGAGTACCTGCCGGTGACTGCCCGCCGGGCCTGACCGCGGTCGCCGGCTGCGGCGGTCAGGACAATGGGCCTCGCCTAGGAGGCTGGCTCGTGCAGTGCCTGGAACTCGGTAAGGAGAGGTTCGATCCACTCGCCGAGCTCGACCTGGGTGAGCAGGATGCCGATCGTGCCGTCGGGATCGACGAAGAAGTCGGTGCCCTGTCCGCCAGACCAGCCGAAGCGGCCGCGGCGGGGACCGCCGGTCGTCACGCAGACGCCGTAGCCCCAGCCGACGTCGTCCCAGAAGCCAGGAAAGAAGCTGTCCGGCGTCTTGTTTCGCGCCGGGACCTGATCAGCGGTCATCAGCCGCAGGTGCTCGGCGGAGATCAGCTGATCGCGCTCCGAGGCGCCGACCGTCGTGAGCCGCCGAAGGAAGCGGTGAAAGTCGCGCGCAGTCGAGACCAGCTCGCCGTGGGCGACGTCGAAGGGCGGCGGCCCTGCATAGAAGCCGCCGTGCGCGGGCTCGACCTCGACGAGGCCGCCCTGGGCACTGTGCCGGTAGGCCGCCGGCAACCGGTCGAGCTTCTCCTCGGGCACCCAGAGTGCTGTGTCGACCATTCCCAGCGGGCCGAAGAGGTCGTCTGCGAGGTGGTCGCCGAGTGGTCGGCCCGTCAGCCGAGCAATGAGGATGCCGAGGATCGCGAACGAGTGGTGGTAACGCCAGCCCTCGCCCGGCTGGAAGACCAGGGGGAGCGAGGCCAGCCGAGCGAGCCAGTCGTCGGCGCCCAACGTCGGTGGCTTTGGACCGGCTTCGGTGTCGTTCTCTGCCATGGCTCGCTGCAGCGGGCAGTCGACGAGCGCCATGCCGTAGCCGGATGCGTTGGTCAACAGGTGCCGGACGGTGATGGGGCGGCGTGCCGGCACGGTGTCGTCGAGCGCGGCGGTCGGGGCGGACAGCACCCGCCGATCCGCGAGCTCGGGGAGCCATTCCTCGACCGTCTGGTCGAGACCGAGGCGCCCGGACTCCACCAACCGCAGGGCCGCGACGGAGATGATCGCCTTGGTCATCGACTGGATGCGCACGACCGCGTCGACCGGCATCACCTGACCGCCGACGGACGCGGCGCCGACGGCCACGACCTCGGCGTCATCACCCTGTCCCAGCATGGCGACAGCGCCAGGAATCCTCCCGGCCTCGACATGCCGGACCAACATCTCTTCCAGTCCCTTGGTCACGGTGCCGACTGTGCCACATGGTGCCGTTGGGTCGTTCACTCACAGCGAACGCATGGTCGACGCTCCTCCGGCAGCGCCGCCTGGTCCGCCTCGTCCAAGTTGCCGTGCAGGAAGTGCTTTGCGCAGACGTCTGGGCCAGACTGAGGCTGTGCAGGGCGAGACGAATGTCCTCGGCGGCGAGCTGCAGCCGTGTGGCACCGATCCGCTGACCGGCTACTACCGGAACGGCAGTTGCACGTACGGGTCCGACGGCGCTATCCACCTGGTGTGCGCCGTCATGACGGCCGAGTTCCTGCAGCACCAGCGAAGCGTCGGCAACGACCTGACCCGGCCCGGGCCGGAGTACGGCTTTCCCGGCCTCCGGCCCGGTGACCGCTGGTGCGTGGTGGTTCAGCGCTGGCTGCAGTCCTACGCCGCGGGCGTGGCGCCCCCCGTCGTCCTCGCCGCGACGAACAGGCACGCCCTGGAGCAGGTCGATCTAGCCCTGCTCCAGCGGCACGCAGTGGACGTTCCCGACGACCTGAGCTCGCTCGGCTGAGCTGCCCGGCATGACGAACGCCTGGCCGGATGGCGCGCCGAGCACTGGCGCATCGGCGGAGATGTCCCGGACGGTCACGACCGAGGACATCGCCCGGTTCACCGAGATCAGCGGCGATCACAACCCTCTGCACTACGACGTCGAGGCCGCGAAGGCCACCAGGTTCGGCGAGATCGTCGTCCAGGGCGGAATCACCAGTGCGATCCTCAACGCGATCGTCGCCGAGAAGCTGCCCGGGCCGGGCACCGTTTTCCTCAATGTCAACTGGGACTTCCGGGCGCCCGTACGGCCCGGAGACACCATCACCGGTCGGGTCGAGGTCACCGAGATCCGTACGGACAAGCCGATCACTAGGCTCCGTACCACAGTCACTCGGGACGACGGCGTCGTCGCGCTGGAGGGCACGGCCGTGTGCTACACGATGGCTCTGAGGCACCAGACAGGAGAACTCCCATGACCGCTGAACCCGCCGCCTCTGCGTCGGCTGGACCCTCGAGGAGCCCCGATCCCGATCGAAGCCTCGCGCTCGAACTGGTCCGGGCCACCGAAGCCGCCGCCATCTCGTGCTCGCGGTATCTCGGCTTCGGCGACAAGGAGCAGGTGGACCAGGCGGCGGTCGACGCGATGCGTCCCGTGCTCGGCACCGTACGGATGAACGGGGTCGTCGTCATCGGCGAGGGCGAGAAGGACGAGGCGCCGATGCTGTTCAACGGCGAGCAGGTCGGCGACGGCACCGGCCCCGAGCTGGACATCGCCGTCGATCCCGTCGACGGCACGACCCTGACCGCCAAGAGCCTGCCGGATGCGATCAGCGTGCTGGGTGTCTCCCTGCGCGGCACCATGTTCAATCCCGGACCCGCGGTCTACATGCGGAAGCTGGCCGTCGGCGCGGCGGTGGCGGGCCAGGTCGAGCTCGACGCCCCGATCGCCGACACCCTGGCCACGATCGCGCGGGTGACGGACCGGAGGATCCGCGACCTGACCGTCGCCCTGCTGGACCGTCCACGGCACGCCGAGCTCGTCAGTGAGATCCGCGCGGCCGGGGCGCGGATTCGATTCCTGCTCGACGGGGACGTCGCGGGCGCGATCATGGCCGCCAATCCCGGCACCGGGGTGGACCTGCTCGTTGGCACCGGCGGCACGCCGGAGGGCGTGCTGGCTGCGTGCGCATTGCGCTGCCTGGGTGGGGAGATCCTCGGTCGGCTGGTTGCCCGGGACGACGCCGAGCGCCGGGCGGCACTGGATGCCGGCTATGACCTCGACGCCGTCCTGACGACGACAGACCTGGTCTCGGGCGACAATGTGTTCTTCGCTGCGACTGGCGTCACCGATGGCGTCCTGCTCCGCGGCGTACGGTACGAGTCGCATCGCGTCGTCACCCAGTCGATCTCGATGCGGTCCAAGTCCGGGACCGTGCGGATCATCGAGGGCCGCCACGATCCGGATCGGTCGTTGCTCGTCAACTACGTGTAGGGTCGCCTACCGGTTCGGCCGCGTACTTCCCGGCCGGAAGGGTGCCGAGGCGGGCGAAGTGCCCTCGCGCCCGGAGTGAACCGGGCGCCGGTTGGTGGCACCCGATTCAGCCGGGGAGGTGCGCTCACTCCGCGGCAAGCAGCGCGTCGAGCTTGTCGAAGCCCTCGTTGACGCCAACCTCCATGCCGCTGGCCATGATCATGTCGCGGGCCTCCAGGCTGTCGACGACGGTCAGCGAGTTGATCCGGGTGCGGCCACCGGGAAGCTCACTGAAGGTGATCGTCTCCAGGCTCACGCCGTCCGGGTATCCCTCCCAGGTGAAGGTCTGGACCAGCCGCTCCGACGGCCGGACCTCGTGGAACGAGCCGTAGAAGGACGCGATCTCCTCGCCGTCCCGCCAGGACGCGTACCGGAAGCTGCCACCGGTGCGGCCCTCCCAGCTGGAGATCTTCGTCGTCGTGCTGTGCGGGCCCAGCCAGCGAGCGGCGATCTCCGGATCGATCCAGGCACGGAACACCCGGTCCGGCGGGGCGTCGAACTCTCGGACCATGGTGATCGTCGGCAGCTTGGGGTCGGCCTCGATCGTGGTCTCGTGGCCCTGCCTGGCGGTGACTGACGATGTGGTCATGATGCTGCTCCTTCGTGGTGTGCGGTGGTGTCGGTGTCCATCTCGGCGAGAACGGCGTCGAGGCGGCGGAACCGTTCCTCGGCCTGCCGGCGGTAGCGCTCGATCCATTTGGTCATCAGATCGAAGACCTCCGCCTCCAGGTGCCGGGGCCGGCGCTGGGCGTCCCTGCTGTGGCTGACGAGCCCGGCGCCCTCCAGCACCTTGAGGTGCTTCGAGACGGCCTGGACCGACACGCCGTAGGGCTGTGCCAGCTCGCCGACCGTAGCGTCGCTCACCGACAGCCGGGCGACGATGTCGCGCCGGGTCGGGTCGCTCAACGCGGCGAAGATCCGGGAGAGCTTGTCCTCCTCCATGTCGCCGCCTTTCTCAACCGATTGGTTGTATAAGACTCTAGGGCGTCGCCTAACCTTTGTCAACCGATTGGTTGAGAACGGTTCGGCGACGCGCGAGGCGACGCCTGACGAGGACCACGACTCCGACGCCGATCCACACGAAGTTGACTACCGCGTTCGGCCAGACTGCGCCTGCAATGGAAACAGTCGCGAGACCGACGGCACCGAGCAGGTTGAGCGTCTGGAAGAGCACCCCGTCTCCAGAGAGGCGGCGGAGGGAAACCAGGGCATAGGCGAGGAGCAGGAAGAATGCGCCGGCCCAGCCGGCGATCGTGGCGAAGAGCGAGACCATGCCGGGCCCGGCCGATCTAGAGGCCGGGCAGGGTGAGACCCTCGGCGCCGGTCACGGCGGAGGAGTCGATCCGGTTCATCAGCCAGCCCAGCAGGTTGGCGCTGCTGCCGCTCACCGATCGGGGCTCACCGACCGTGCCGACGGTGACGGTGAAGCCCGATTCGGAAGTCAAGGCGACCTTGGGGAACTCCTTCTTGCTGCGGAAGCGGTATGCGCACCACTCGAGCAGCCACTCGGCGGTCTGCCCGTCGATGTCGGCCACCTCGTAGCCGATGTCCAGGTCCACGTGGTGGATGATCACCTCGAGCAGCCGGGACAGCGGCAGCAGCCGCGCCGGCAGCCGCGTGCCGTCCCGCAGCTCGACCACCGCGTCCCAACGGCCGGCGGCGTCGAGCGACTCGAACGCACCGGCCAACCGGCCGGCCGACGTGTCGAGATCGATCTGCAGGGCGAGGCCGGAGCGGCCGGCTCCCTCCTCGATGTCGGACCGACGCTGCTCGGCGGAGGCGTACATGTCCTGCCGCTCGCCGGTCCGCGCCCACTCGATCAGCCGGCACATCCCGTCGGCGTGCCGGGCCAAGTGGGTGGCGACGTGCCCGCGGCTCCAGTCGGGCAGCCGGCTGCGGCCACGCCAGTCCTCGTCGCTGACCGCGATCGTGTCCCCCAGCAGTCGTTGCGTCGCCTGCCTGACCAGCGAGCGTACGTCGTCCAACTGCTCGGCGGCCGCGGTGCCGGAGGCATTCATGGTCATAAGGTAGTAGAGCAATCGGCCGCTCAGCTTCCGGAGTTCCGCCGTGTCCCGATCCGTGTCCGACCGCCGGCCGACTGAGGAAGGCCGGCTGTCAGGGGCCGCACATACCATGTCCTCCGTGACCGACCGTCTCGTCGTCCGGGGTGCCCGCGAGCACAACCTGCGCAACATCTCGCTGGACCTGCCTCGCGACGCGCTGATCGTGTTCACCGGCCTCTCCGGCTCGGGGAAGTCGAGCCTCGCCTTCGACACGATCTTCGCCGAGGGCCAGCGGCGCTACGTGGAGTCGCTGTCGGCGTATGCGCGGCAGTTCCTCGGCCAGATGGACAAGCCGGACGTCGACTTCATCGAGGGTCTGTCGCCGGCGGTCTCGATCGACCAGAAGTCCACCAGCCGCAACCCGCGCTCGACGGTGGGCACGATCACCGAGGTCTACGACTATCTCCGGCTGCTCTACGCCCGGGCCGGCCGGCCGCACTGCCCGATCTGCGGCGAGCCGATCAGTCGGCAGACGCCGCAGCAGATCGTGGACCGGCTGCTCGCCCTGAAGGAGGGCACCAGGTTCCAGGTGCTGGCTCCCGTGGTCCGCGGCCGCAAGGGGGAGTATGCCGACGTCTTCCGGCAGCTCGCCGGAGCAGGTTTCAGCCGGGCCCGGGTCGACGGAGAGGTCGTCGCGCTCACCGAGCCGCCGATCCTGGACAAGAAGTACAAGCACTCCATCGACGTGATCGTCGACCGGCTCGCCGTCAAGCCGTCGGTCAAGCAGCGGCTGACCGACTCGGTGGAGACGGCGCTGGCGCTGGCCCAGGGCGTGGTGTCGATCGACTACGTCGACCTCGATCAGCAGGATCCGCTGCGGGAGCGGCGCTACTCCGAGCGACTGGCCTGCCCCAACGACCACGACATCGCGATCGAGGAGCTGGAGCCGCGGCAATTCTCCTTCAACGGGCCGTGGGGTGCCTGCCCGGAGTGCTCCGGTCTCGGCACCCGGATGGAGGTCGACCCGGAGCTCGTGGTGCCCGACGACGACAAGACACTCGCTCAGGGCGCCATCGCCCCCTGGTCGTCGGTGCACGTGGCGGACTACTTCGACCGGCTGATCCAGGCGCTCGCCGACAGCTCGGGTTTCAGCACCAACGTGCCCTGGCGGCGGCTGCCCGCCGCCGCGCAGAAGCTCCTGTTGTACGGGGTGCCCGGCCAGGTCCACGTCCGCTACCGCAACCGGTACGGGCGGGAGCGCAGCTACAACGCCAAGTACGAGGGGGTCGTCTCCTACATCGAGCGGCGGCACGCCGAGGCGGAGTCCGACACCTCCCGGGAGCGGTTCGCGGGGTACATGCGGGAGGTGCCGTGCCGCGCCTGCAAGGGCGCCCGGCTCAAGCCGACCTCGCTCGCGGTGACCATCGGCGGCAAGAACATCGCCGAGCTGTCCGACATGTCGATCGACGAGGCGGCCGCCTTCCTACGACGGCTCGACCTGACCGATCGGGAGCGGCAGATCGCCGAGCGCGTGCTCAAGGAGATCAACGAACGGCTCCGGTTCCTGCTCGACGTCGGGCTGGACTACCTGTCGCTCAGCCGGCCCTCCGGCAGCCTCTCCGGGGGCGAGGCGCAGCGGATCCGGCTGGCCACCCAGATCGGATCGGGGCTTGTCGGGGTGCTCTACGTCCTCGACGAGCCGAGCATCGGCCTGCACCAGCGGGACAACCGACGGCTGATCGAGACGCTGGTCCGGCTCCGCGACCTCGGCAACACCCTCATCGTTGTCGAGCACGACGAGGACACGATCCGGACCGCTGACTGGGCGGTGGACATCGGTCCCGGCGCCGGCGAGCACGGCGGCCGCGTCGTGGTCTCCGGGACCGTGGAGGAGCTGCTCAACCACCCGGACTCGCTGACCGGCGCTTATCTGTCCGGCCGCCGCAGCATTCCGCTGCCGAAGAGCCGGCGCCCGCGGGTGAAGGGCCGCGAAGTGACCGTGCACAACGCGGCCGAGCACAACCTGCGCAACATCACCGTCACGTTCCCGCTCGGCCAGCTGGTCGCGGTGACCGGGGTGTCCGGGTCGGGCAAGTCGACGCTGGTCAACGCCATCCTCTACACCGCGCTGGCCAAGCGGCTCTACAACGCCCGGGACGTGCCTGGCCGGCACCGCTCGATCAGCGGCGCGGACCAGATCGACAAGGTCATCCACGTCGACCAGTCGCCGATCGGCCGCACGCCGCGGTCCAACCCGGCGACCTACACCGGTGTCTTCGACCACATCCGCAGGCTGTTCGCCGAGACGCCGGAGGCGAAGGTGCGCGGCTACCAGCCGGGCCGGTTCTCCTTCAACGTCAAGGGCGGCCGCTGCGAGAACTGCACCGGCGACGGCACGATCAAGATCGAGATGAACTTCCTCCCGGACGTGTATGTGCCGTGCGAGGTCTGCCACGGCGCCCGCTACAACCGGGAGACGCTTGAGGTGCACTACAAGGGCAGGTCGATCTCCGAGGTGTTGGACATGCCGATCGAGGAGGGGCTGGAGTTCTTCGCGGCCCTGCCGCCGATCGCCCGCCATCTGAAGACACTGGTCGAGGTCGGCCTGGGATACGTCCGGCTCGGCCAGCCGGCGCCCACGCTGTCCGGCGGCGAGGCGCAGCGGGTCAAGCTCGCGAGCGAGCTGCAGAAGAGGTCGACCGGGCGCACGCTGTACGTTCTCGACGAGCCGACCACCGGACTGCACTTCGAGGACATCCGCAAGCTGCTCGGGGTCCTCGGCCAGCTCGTCGACGCCGGCAATACGGTCGTGGTGATCGAGCACAACCTGGACGTGATCAAGACCGCCGACTGGCTGATCGACATGGGACCGGAGGGCGGCTCCCGCGGCGGCCTGGTCATCGCCGAGGGCACGCCGGAGCAGGTGGCGGCCGACGGAGCCTCGTTCACCGGACAGTTCCTGAAGCGCATCCTCGACGGGCGGGAGGTGCCCGTCGGCGCCGTACAGCCCGAGCTGGTGGCGACCAAGGCGCCGGCGACCGCCAAGGCGTCGCGGACCAGGTCGACCAACGGGGCCAGGAAAGCGCCGTTGGCGGCCGCCGGCAGAGCCGGCTGACGACTCGCTGACGGTCAGTCCGCCCACCTAGGCTTGCGACGTGCCGACCCCCGCCCTGACGCGCACCGGACCCTCGTGGCGTCCGGCGCCGGGCTCCATCCCGGACCAGCCGGGGGTCTACCGGTTCTCCGACTCCGACGGCCGGGTAATCTATGTCGGCAAGGCCATCAGCCTGCGGTCGCGGCTCAACTCATACTTCGCCGACCCGTACTCCATGCTCAGCCGCACCCGGACCATGGTGCAGACGGCAGTCCGGGTGGACTGGACCGTTGTCCACACCGAGGTGGAGGCGCTGCAGCTCGAGTACTCCTGGATCAAGGAGTACGACCCCCGGTTCAACATCAAGTATCGGGACGACAAGTCCTATCCCTGGCTGGCCGTGACGCTCTCGGAGGAGTTTCCCCGGGCGATGGTCGGCCGGGGCGCGAAGCGGAAGGGCAACCGCTACTTCGGCCCGTACTCGCACGCGTGGGCCATTCGCGAGACCCTCGACCTGCTGCTTCGGGTCTTCCCGATGCGGTCCTGCCGGCCCGGCGTGTTCAAGAACCACAAGCAGCTCGGCCGGCCCTGCCTGCTCGGCTACATCGGCAAGTGCTCCGCCCCGTGCGTCGGCCGGGTGGACGCCGAGGAGCACCGGCGGATCGTCGAGGACTTCTGCCAGTTCATGTCCGGCCAGGCCGCGCCGATGATTCGCAAGCTCGAGGTCGAGATGCGGCAGGCCAGCGACGTCATGGAGTACGAGCGCGCGGCGCGGCTGCGGGACGACATCGGGGCCCTGCAGCGGGCGATGGAGAAGAACGCGGTGGTGCTGCGGGACGGCACGGACGCCGACGTCATCGCGCTGGCCGAGGACCCGCTCGAGGTCGCGGTCCAGATCTTCCACGTCCGCGGCGGCCGGGTGCGGGGTGAGCGCGGCTGGGTGGCCGACCGGTTCGACGACTCGGGCCGTGACGTTCTGATCGAGCAGTTCCTGCTCCAGCTCTACGCCGACACCGACCCGGCGGCCCCCGACCCGGCAACCGTCCCCCGGGAGATCCTGGTCCCGGCGGTGCCCGAGTCGGTGGAGTCGCTCAAGCGACTCTTCAGCGAGCGGCGCGGATCATCGGTGGACATCCGGGTGCCGCAGCGCGGCGACAAGCGGGCGCTGATGGAGACGGTCGCGCGCAACGCGGGGGAGACGCTCGTCCGCCACAAGACCGCCCGGGCCGGCGACCTGTCGACCCGCAACCGGGCGCTGGAGGAGATCCAGGAAGCGCTGGAGCTGGCGACGTCACCGCTGCGGATCGAGTGCTTCGACATCTCCAACCTGCAGGGCACCGAGATCGTGGCGTCGATGGTGGTCTTCGAGGACGGCCTGCCACGCAAGAGCGAGTATCGCCGCTTCGTTCTCCGCCACGTCGACGGGCAGAACGACGTGGCGGCCATGCACGAGGTGATCACCCGCCGGTTCCGCCGGCTGCTGGACGACCGCCGGTCGATGTTCCGCCAGGCCGAGGACGACGACTCAGGCCAAGGCCCGCTGCTGATCGATCCGACGACCGGTGCGCCACGCAAGTTCGCGTACGCGCCGTCGCTGGTCGTCGTCGACGGCGGGCCGCCGCAGGTCGCGGCGGCCGCCAAGGCGCTGCACGAGCTGGGCATCTCCGACATCGCCCTGTGCGGGCTGGCCAAGCGGCTGGAGGAGGTCTGGCTGCCGGACAGCGACGAGCCGGTGATCCTGCCGCGGACCAGCGAGGGGCTCTACCTGCTGCAGCGGCTTCGGGACGAGGCCCACCGGTTCGCGATCACCCACCACCGCGAGCGGCGCAGCAAGTCGATGGTCGAGTCGCTGCTGGACCAGGTGCCAGGCCTGGGTGAGGTGCGCCGCAAGGTGCTTCTCGCCCACTTCGGCTCACTGAAGAAGCTGCGCGCGGCGAGCGTCGAGGAGATCGCGGCCGTGCCCGGATTCGGCGCCAAGACCGCCCTCGCGGTGAAGCAGGCCCTGGACGCGGCGCCGCAACGCGAGTCGGTGAACACCGCCACCGGCGAGATCACCGTCGCCTGACCCTCAGCGCGCACCGACCCGAACTTCAGAGTCGGGTGTGGCGGCGACGTAAGGAGTGATGAGCGAAGCGCCGTGCCGCGGAGCGTTCGCGATTCGGCCACGCTGCCCTTCGCGAAGAGCGACGCACAAGCCGTCTGTAGCGCCCGACCCGGAGTGAGGAATCAAATTCTCGCAATAATGGGCGGCGTGACTGTGACCGAGGCGGCCAAGCTCCGGCTCGTCGTCGTCACCGGCATGTCCGGCGCGGGCCGCTCAACCGCCGCGAACACGCTGGAGGACCTCGGCTGGTACGTCGTCGACAACCTGCCGCCGAGCGTGCTGCCAGAGGTGTGCACGCTGGCGACCGACATCGGGCTCACCAGGCTTGCGGTGGTTCTCGACGTCCGCACCCGGGCCTTCTTCGAGCAGCTCGAGACCCTGTTCGCCGACCTGTCCGAAGTCGGCATCATGCCCGAGATCCTCTACCTCGAGGCCGACGACGACGTGATCGTGCGTCGCCAGGAGTCGGTACGGCGGCCGCACCCCTTGCAGGGCGACGGCCGGCTGCTGGACGGCATCGCCCGGGAGCGGGACCGGTTGGCGACCCTGCGTGCGGCGGCCGACCTGGTGATCGACACCTCCTCGCTGAACGTGCACCAGCTCGCGTCCCGGGTCACCCACGCGTACGGGGACGACGCCGGCGACCGGCTCCGGGTCACCCTGGTCTCGTTCGGCTTCAAGCACGGCATCCCGGTCGATGCGGACATCGTGCTGGACGTACGGTTCCTGCCCAACCCGCACTGGATTCCGGAGCTCCGCCCACTGACCGGGCTCAGCAAGCCGGTCAGCGACTACGTGCTGGGCCAGACCGGGGCCGCCGAGTTCCTGCAGCACCTGATGGGGCTGTTCGAAGTCGTCGCCGCCGGCTACGCCCAGGAGGGCAAGCGGTTCGCCACGATCGCGATCGGCTGCACCGGCGGCAAGCACCGCAGCACGGCGATCGCCGAGGAGTTCGCCCGCCGGCTGCGGGCCGCGGGGGTGGCCACGAAGGTTCTGCACCGGGATGCGGGCCGCGAATGAGCACGCCCGACAATCCCGGCTCATCGCCGCTCCAGCACTGGCACTGGGGACTGCGGCCATCACTCCCCTCGGTGGTCGCGTTCGGCGGCGGGCACGGCCTGGCCGCCTCGCTGACCGCCCTTCGCCGGATCACCGACCAGCTCACCGCCATCGTGACCGTGGCCGACGACGGTGGTTCCTCCGGCCGGCTGCGGGCGGAGCTCAACTGCCTGCCACCGGGGGATCTGCGGATGGCCCTGGCGGCGCTCTGCGGCGACGACGAGTACGGCCGGCTGTGGGCCGACGTGCTGCAGTCGCGGTTCGCCAGCGCGGGACCGCTCGGTGACCACGCGATCGGCAATCTGCTCATCGCCGGCCTGTGGGAACGGCTGGGCGATCCGGTCGCCGGTCTGGACATGGTGGCCCGGCTGCTCGGCGCCAAGGGCCGGGTGCTGCCGATGGCGTCCGTACCACTGGAGATCGTGGCCGAGGTGATCGGCCTCGACCCGCTCAGCCCGGACGAGATCTCCTACATCCACGGCCAGGCACAGGTCGCCAAGACGACCGCCGAGGTACGGGCGGTGCACCTGGTGCCGCAGGACCCGCCGGCCTGCCCGGAGTCCATCGAGGTCGTCCTGGACGCGGATTGGATCGTGTTGGGTCCAGGTTCCTGGTTCACCTCGGTCATCCCGCACCTGCTGGTGCCGAAACTCGCCCACGCCATCTATGAGACCCGCGCCAAGCGGATCCTGACCCTCAACCTCGAGCCGGCGGACGAGACGGCCGGCTTCAGCGCCGCCAGGCACGTCGAGCTGCTCGCTGAGCACGCGCCCCGGCTGCGGCTGGACATCGTGCTGGCGGACACTCAGTTCGCCTCCGACGACGCCCACCTGGGCCAGCGGGCACAGTCCTTGGGAGCCGAGCTCGTCGTTGCCGATCTCGCTGCCCGGGACGGCTCCGCCCGGCACGACCCGCTCCGGCTCGCGTCTGCCTACGCCGAGATCATGGGGATCTAGGCCAAGCCGTCGGTGGTGGGGCCGGTCCATGGCATCATTCACCAGTGGCCATGACCGCACAGGTGAAGGCGGAGCTGGCGACCGTCAAGGTCACCAAGCCCGACTGCCGGAAGTCGGAGATAGCGGCGATGCTCAGGTTCGCCGGTGGCCTGCACATTCACAGTGGGCGGATCGTGATCGAGGCGGAGCTCGACACGGGTGCCGCGGCACGTCGGCTGCGAACAGAGATCAGCGACGTGTTCGGCCACTCCAGCGACCTGGTGGTGGTCAGCGGTTCTGGGATCCGGCGGGGGACCCGGTACGTGGTGCGGGTCATCAAGGACGGCGAGGCGCTCGCCCGGCAGACCGGGCTGATCGACTCGCGGGGCAGGCCGGCGCGCGGACTGCCGGCGCAGGTGGTCAGCGGCGGGCTCTGCGACTGCGTCGCCGCCTGGCGCGGGGCCTTCCTCGCGCACGGATCGCTGACCGAACCCGGCCGCTCCATGGCGCTCGAGGTCACCTGCCCGGGACCGGAGGCGGCGCTGGCGCTGGTCGGTGCGGCCCGCCGGTTGGGCATCGTCGCGAAGGCGCGCGAGGTCCGCAGTGTCGACCGGGTGGTCATCCGGGACGGCGACGCGATCGCCACCCTGCTCACCCGGCTCGGCGCCCACGACTCACTGCTGCAGTGGGAGGAGCGGCGGATGCGGCGCGAGGTGAAGGCCTCCGCCAACCGGCTGGCGAACTTCGACGACGCCAACCTCAGGCGGTCCGCCCGGGCGGCGGTCGCGGCCGGGGCTCGGGTCGAGCGGGCGCTGGAGATCCTCGGTGACGAGGTACCCGATCATCTCCGGGCCGCCGGTCTGCTGCGGATCCAAAACAAGCAGGCCAGCCTGGAGGAGCTCGGTCAGCTGCACGAGCCGCAGTTGACCAAGGACGCCGTGGCGGGGCGGATCCGCCGGCTGCTCGCCACGGCCGACCGCCGGGCCGCCGAGATCGGCGTGCCGAACACCGAAGCGAGCCTGACCCCGGAGCTGCTCGAGGAGTAGTGACCCGCCGGACGGTCCCCGTCCGGCCCGCAACCGGCTCGATCGAGGTCGGCGAAGTTGGTTAGGGTGTCTGTTGGCCCGCGGGATCCGTCCGGGGACCGCGGACCCCTGGCCCCTGGGGTGCGTGACGTTAGGAGAACAACTGAGATGACCGTGCGCGTGGGTATCAACGGCTTCGGCCGGATCGGACGCAACTTCTACCGGGCGGTGCTCGCGACCGGCGCCGCCATCGATGTCGTAGCCTTCAACGACCTCTTCGACGACGACACGCAGGCCCACCTTCTCAAGTACGACACGATCCTCGGCCGGCTGGACATGCCCGTCGAGGTGGTGGAGGGCGGCATCAAGGTCGGCGACAGGGTCGTCAAGTCCTACGCCGAGAAGGACCCCGCGAATCTGCCGTGGGGCGAGATCGGCGCCGACGTGATCATCGAGTCGACCGGCTTCTTCACCGACGCCACCAAGGCCAAGGCCCACCTGGACGGCGGGGCCAAAAAGGTGATCATCTCCGCGCCGGCGAAGAACGAGGACGTCACCATCGTGATGGGGGTCAACGACGGCGCCTACGACCCGGCGAACCACAACATCATCTCGAACGCGTCCTGCACCACGAACTGCCTCGCGCCGATGGCGAAGGTGCTGGACGAGAGCCTCGGCATCGTCAAGGGCCTGATGACGACGATCCACGCCTACACCCAGGACCAGAACCTGCAAGACGGCCCGCACCGCGACCTCCGCCGGGCCCGGGCCGCGGCGCTCAACATCGTGCCCACCTCCACCGGAGCGGCGAAGGCCATCGGGTTGGTGCTGCCGCAGCTCAAGGGCAAGCTGGACGGCTTCGCGCTGCGGGTGCCGGTGCCGACCGGGTCGGCCACCGACCTGTCCATCGAGGCCGCCCGCGAGACCTCGGTCGAGGAGGTCAACGGCATCATGCAGGCGGCGGCGGACGGCCCGCTCAAGGGCTACCTCCGCTACACCGCCGACCCGATCGTCTCCTCCGACATCGTGACCGACCCGGCGTCCTGCATCTTCGACTCCGGGCTGACGAAGGTGATCGGCAACCAGGTCAAGGTCGTCGGCTGGTACGACAACGAGTGGGGCTACTCCAACCGGCTGGCCGACCTCGTCAGCCTTGTCGGCGCCTCCCTCTAGCTCAGTGAAGTCCATATCCGATCTTGGTGAGCTGGCCGGCAAGCGGGTCCTGATCCGCTGCGATCTCAACGTCCCGCTGGACGGCCGGACGATCACCGACGACGGCCGGATCCGGGCCTCGCTGCCCACCCTCAACCAGCTCCGGCAGGCCGGCGCTCGCACGGTCGTGCTGGCCCACCTCGGGCGGCCGAAGGGCCAGGTGAACCCGAGGTACTCGCTCGCGCCGGTCGCGGCGAGGCTGTCGGAGCTGCTCGGAGCCAAGGTGCCGCTGGCCGAGGACGTGGTCGGCCCGTCGGCCCGGCAAACGGTCGCCGACCTCGCCGACGGCGACGTTGCGATGCTGGAGAACGTCCGCTACGAGCCCGGCGAGGAGTCCAAGGACGACGCCGAACGGGCCGCGCTCGCCGACAGGTACGCGGCGTTCGGCGACGTCTTCGTCTCCGACGGGTTCGGCGTCGTGCACCGCAAGCAGGCCTCCGTCTACGACGTGGCCAAGCGGCTGCCGAGCGCGGCGGGCGGCCTGGTCCGGGCGGAAGTGGCCGTGCTGAAGCAGCTCACCGAGGACCCGGCGCATCCGTACGTGGTCGTGCTCGGCGGCGCCAAGGTCTCTGACAAGCTGGCCGTGATCGCCAACTTGATCAAGACCGCGGACCGGCTGGTGATCGGCGGCGGCATGGTCTTCACCTTCCTGGCCGCGGAGGGGTTCGAGGTCGGCAAGAGCCTGCTCGAGCAGGACCAGATCGACGCCGTCAAGGGCTACCTGAACGCCGCCGCCGCCCACGGCAAGCAGATCGTGCTGCCCTCCGACATCGTCGTGGCGCCGCAGTTCGCCGCCGACGCGCCGCCGACCGTTGTGCCGGCCGACGCGATGCCGACCGACCAGGTCGGCCTGGACATCGGGCCGGAGTCGTCGCGGGTGTTCGCGTCGGTGATCAGGTCGGCGAGCACCGTGTTCTGGAACGGCCCGATGGGGGTCGCGGAGTGGCCGAACTACGCGGCCGGCACCCGGGCCGTGGCGCGGGCGCTCACCGAGGTCGACGGGCTGTCGGTCGTCGGCGGCGGTGACTCGGCGGCCGCCGTCCGCGAGCTGGGCTTCGCCGACGACGCGTTCGGCCACATCTCCACCGGCGGCGGGGCCAGCCTGGAGTACCTGGAGGGCAGGACCCTGCCCGGGCTCGCCTTACTCGAGGAAGGGCAGGCCTGATGGCCCGGAAACCGCTGATGGCGGGCAACTGGAAGATGAACCTCAACCACGTCGAGGCCGTCGGCCTGGTGCAGAAGCTCGCCTGGACGCTGGACGACAAGAAGCACGACCCGGAGAAGTGCGAGGTCGTGGTCATCCCGCCCTTCACCGACCTGCGGACCGTGCAGACCCTGATCGAGGGCGACCGGCTGGAGCTGGGCTTCGGCGCCCAGGACGTGTCTCCGTTCGAGAACGGCGCCTACACCGGGGACGTGTCGGCGAGCATGCTGGCCAAGCTCGGCTGCACCTACGTGCTGGTGGGCCACTCCGAGCGCCGGCAGCACTACGGCGAACGCGACGAGCTGGTCAACGCCAAGGCCAAGCGCGCCCTGGCCCACGGCCTGACCCCCATCGTCTGCGTCGGCGAGGGGATCGAGGTCCGGGAGGAGATGGACCAGGTCGAGTTCACCATCGCCCTGGTGGCCGAGGCGCTGGCCAAGCTGACGCTGGAGCAGATCAGCTCCCTCGTCGTCGCGTACGAGCCGGTCTGGGCGATCGGCACCGGCAAGGTGGCGACCCCGGAGGACGCCCAGGAGGTCTGCGGGTCGATCCGCGAGTGGATCGGCCAGTGGTACGACCGCGGCGTCGCCGAGCAGGTGCGCATTCTCTACGGCGGATCGGTCAAGGCGAACAACGTCGTGGACATCATGGCCCAGCCCGACGTGGACGGCTGCCTGGTCGGCGGAGCCAGCCTGGTGGTCGAGGAATTCGCTGCCATAGCACGGTTCTACGACCTGCCCGCCCTGCGGTGACGGTGGTTCGGCCGCTTTCGATCCTGGGTTAGGCTACGTCCGTGACTGTCGCCCTGGTGCCGATGCTGACGACGCCGATCTTGATCTTCTCGATCATCCTGGTGATCACCAGCGTCGCACTGGCCCTGTTCATCCTGATGCACAAGGGTCGTGGCGGCGGTCTGTCTGATCTGTTCGGCGGCGGGATCTCGTCCTCGCTCGGGGGCTCTTCCGTTGCCGAACGCAACCTCGATCGGTTGACGATCATCATCGGTGTGGTCTGGCTCGCCTCGATAGTCGCGCTGGGATTGCTCTACAAGCTCGGCGCCTGACCGCACCCGCAAGACACCGACCAAAAGCACACGTAGACACAGCGAGGAGAGCAGACGTGGCTGGTGGAAGTGCCATACGAGGAAGCCGGGTGGGCGCTGGGCCGATGGGGGAGGCCGAACGTGGGGACGCAGCTCCCCGCCTCTACGTCTCGTACTTCTGCGCACACGGCCACGAAACTCGGCCGGCCTTCGCGGCCGACGCGCCGATTCCGGACAGCTGGGACTGCCCGCGGTGTGGGCTGCCGTCCAACCTCGACTCCACCAATCCGCCGCCGCCGCCCAAGATCGAGCCATACAAGACCCACCTCGCGTACGTGAAGGAGCGCCGCACCGACAAGGAGGCGGCCGACATCCTGACCGAGGCGCTGCAGGCGCTGCGGGCCCGCCGCGAACGCGGCGAGGTCATCTACTAACCACCCGCCGCGACCGGGCGAGCCAGCTACTGATCGACGCCTGGGGCTCGCTCAGATCCGGCCGCGCTGCTGCAGGTCCTGCGGCAGCTGGGACGCGGCGTCGCGGTCCAGCAGCCAGAGCGTCCGGTCAGCCGCCGACACGCCACCTGCGGGAACCTGGACCGGGCCGGCGCCGAGCAGCGCCATCTTGGCCGCAGCCGCCTTGTCCGCACCGCTGACGACGAACCACACCTCGCGGGAGGAGTTGATCACCGGCAGGGTGAGGCTGATCCGCTCCGGCGGCGGTTTCGGCGAGGACCGGACCGCGATCACCCTGCCGTCGGCGTACGAGGAGGGGTGCTCGGGGAAGATCGAGGCGACATGGCCGTCCGGGCCCATGCCCAGCAGGCAGACGTCGAACGCGGTCGACCCCAGGTCGGCGGCGTAGGCCTCCGCCGCCCGGTCCAGGTCGAGCCCGGCGTCGCTTGCCGGCATCTCGTGGACCAGCTCCCGGTTGAGCCGTAGCGGCTCGGCCAGCAGGTCGAGTGCCTGCTTGGCGTTGCGGTCCGCGTCGTCCGCAGGGACGAACCGCTCGTCGCCCCACCACAGCTCGACCCGCGACCAGTCGACGGCGGAGTTGGCCCCCTCGGCGGCGAGCCGCTCGTACGCCTTCGTGGCGATCCGACCACCGGTCAGGGCGAGTTGCGGGGTGCGCTGATGCCGCTGGATCTCCACCAGCCGCGCCATCAGCCGGGTGGCGAGCGCCTCGGCGACCTCGGCGGGGCCGGCGTGCACCAGGATCTCGTTGCCTCCGACCTGCATCGCTTCAGCTCCTTGTCGACTTCTTGACAGCTGGTCGCTTCGCCGGCGCCCGCTTCGGTGCGGTCCGGGCGCTCTGGCCGGTCCGGCGCCGCTCCCGCCGAGCGCTCGTCGCGCTCGCCGACCGCTTCGTCGCGGGCGGCAGCAGCGCCTTGACGGTCGCCTCGAAGACGTCGTCGGGGTCCATCCGGCGCAGTTCCTCGCTGATCAGATCGGAGATGTCGCGTCGCTTGAGCGCGACCAGCCGCTCGGGCTGGCCCGGCACCGCGTATGAGGCGAGCAGCCCGTCCGGCCGGGTGAGGGCGATGTCCCCGGCGGCGGTGCCCATCCGGACCGCGGTGATCCCCGGGCCGTCGCTCACCTTGCGCTCGATGTCGACGTCGAGCCGGATCTGCAGCCACGCGGCCAGCAGGTCGGCCGAGGGATTTCCCCGCTCCGTCTCGACCACCACCGACTTGATCTTGGCCGGGTACTGGTCCAGCGCCGCCGCCAGCAGCGCCCGCCAGCCGGTCAGCCGGGTCCAGCTCAGGTCGGTGTCGCCGGGCTGGTAGCTGGTTGCCCGCGACCGCAGGGACTGCAGCGGCCGGGCCGCCGCGGCCGCATCGGTGAGCCGCCGGACCGCGAGCTGGGCGAGCTCGTCGTTGGCCGGGTTGGCCGGGAACTTGCCCGGCCACCAGATGACGACGGGGGAGTCGGGGAGCAGCAGCGGCCTGATCACCGAGGCGGGATGGTTGGCGACCGCGCCCCGCATCCGGATGATCACCACCTCGCCCGGGGTGCCCTCGCCGATCCGCACCTCGGCGTCGAGGACTGCGGTCCGGCCCTGGCCGGTGACGCAGAGCAGGATGCGGCAGGGGTGCTCCCGGCCGGCCTCCATGCTGGCGGTGAGCGCGGACTCGAACTCCGACTCGTCGCAGACGATGATCAAGGTCAGCACCATGCCCATCGCCGGGCTGCCGGCGCTCCGCCGGGCCTTGATCAACGCCGCGGAGATCTTGGCCGAGTTCGTGTCTGTCAGCGCGATGGTCGGCATGGTCCCGCGGCTCCTTCCGCTCCCCGGCTCACGGCCGCCGCCAGGCGAAGCCGTCCCGGGCGAGCATCTCGTTGGCACTGGCCGGGCCCCAGCCGCCCGGCTCGTACGGCTCCGGCTGGTCGGGCAGCGAGGCCCAGTAGTCCAGGATCGGGTCGAGGATCTCCCAGGAGAGCTCGACCTCCTCGTGCTGCGGGAACAGCGGCCGGGCGCCCCGCCGCC